>Ga0180433_10001293_pt1 | contig 42058 bp, 36 predicted proteins | sample SS_ome_8_FD_132980 | JGI IMG/M metagenome (GOLD analysis project Ga0180433, IMG submission 132980) | Hypersaline lake sediment archaeal communities from the Salton Sea, California, USA - SS_1_D_1 metaG | ecosystem: Environmental > Aquatic > Non-marine Saline and Alkaline > Hypersaline >...
AAGGGAAATAAGGTAAAAAAAGAAGACGCGGGGTTTAAAGTTTATCTCACCGCCCCGCCGATTGATGGGAAGGCAAATAAACTGCTTATCAAGCTTTTGGCCGATTATTTTAGCTGTAAGAAACAGCAGATTAAAATTTTAAAAGGAAGACGCTCGAAAAATAAGCTTATTCAATTGACCAAGGCCGTTTGATTATCTTAGTTGGGATTTTTTTGATTAACTGCGGCGGATAAAGTGGCGATGAGAAAGAATCTGGTGGTTGGAATTTTAAAAGAGAGGGGATTTAAAGGGGAACAGCGGGCGCCGCTTACCCCTTCGGATGTAAGCTGGCTGATAAAAAAGGGGCTGAGGGTAGAAGTCGAGTCAAGTAAAGATAGAATATTTAAAGACGCCCAGTATAAAAAAGCCGGGGCCAGGCTGGTTAATAAATTTAAAGAGGCCTCACTTTTATTAGGCATTAAACCGCCAGTATTGAAGGGCATTTATAAAAACAAAATCTATATGGTTTTTTCTCATACCATTAAGGGGCAGCCAGAGAATAGGCCCCTGCTTAAGGAATTTATCCGTAAGGGAGTGACCTTGATTGATTATGAAAAAATCGTCAATTTAGAGAGCGAGCGTTTGGTTTATTTCGGCCGGGTCGCCGGGATCTGCGGAGTGATAGATAGTTTGCATTATTTAGGGAAAAAATTAGCCTGGCAGGGGATGAAAAATCCGTTTCTGGATGTCAAGCCGGCGTATGGATATAATTCGTTCAAGGAGATTGTTGAAGGGATGTCTCGGTTAGGCTATAGGATTAAAGGTCAAGGATTTGATGATAAGCTTTCCCCCTTTATTATCGGCCTGGTCGGCCACGGCCATGTCAGCCAGGGGGTAGAAGAAATCCTTGGATATCTTAAGGCGGTTGAGGTTCATCCCAAAGACATACAAAAAATTATTCGCCAGCCGAGAAAGCAGACCAAGAGAAAGATTTATAAAATTATTTTTCTCCGTGAGGAAAGAATTCGTTCAAAAGACGGCCACAGATTTTATTTTGAAGAATATCTCCAGCACCCCGAGAGATTTGAATCTAACCTGGGGGTTTACCTTTCTTATCTTAATTTGCTCATCAATGCCAGCTATTGGGACAGCCGTTATCCCCGGATGGTAACTAAAAAGATGGTCAGTAGATTGGCGGCCCAAAAAAAATTCCGGTTGGCCTTCATTGGCGATATCTCCTGTGATATTAATGGGAGTATAGAACTAACCTATAAAGCGACCAGACAGGAAGAGCCTGTTTTTACCTATAATCCCGGGAGAGGACAATTTGTTGATGGATATAAAGAAGATGGCATTTCTATCCTGGCCGTAGATAATCTACCGACGGAATTACCCGGGGATGCCTCGCGAGAGTTTAGCGGTTTGATAAGGGATTATGTCTATCAAATTGCTGCTCACGGGATAAAGGATATTACCGAACACGCGGCCATATCCAGAGAAATCCGCCGGGCGGTTATTACCCAGAATAAAAAGCTTACTAAACCTTTCGCTTATCTCAAAAAATATTTAGGCTAAATCGGGATGGGAAAGATTAAAAGAAATATTACTATTTTAACGGTTGGAGACAAGCTTGATTTTGATGAATATAAAAAGATAAATAAAGAAAAATCTCTATTTATTAAAAAAGGTTTTAATTACAATACTCTCAGTTATGCCAGGCTTCTTCAAGGCAGAGTTCCCAGAATAAAGACTAAAAGGCTGGTAATATTTTTATTTTTCCCTTTTAATTACTGGAATAAAAAAATCGAGCACAAAACCTATCGGGGTATATATGGGAACCGCACTTTTTATAAAAAATTCTTATATTTCTGGAGGAAGGTAAATAATCTTGTCAAAAAACAATTTTCTGACAAAGAAATCTTACTGATAAATAGTCCGCTTTTATCCGGCCGGTACAGAGACAAATGGCTCATTGAATTTAATCTTTCCCGGGCCAAGGTGCCGGTTCCCAGGCGGCATCAGACCGACCATATCAGGGATATTTATAATTTTCTGGCTAAAGGCAGTTCTCTTTTTTTGAAGGCCAGATACGGCTCGATGGGTAAGGGTATTACCTATCTCAGCTGGTCAAACTGGCAGACAAATTTCCAGATTAAGGATAATCGGATTGTCAGCCGCCGCTCAGATTACGGCTGGCACTTCAGGGACATTACCGGCAATAAAACTTTTTTAAGAGAACTTCTTCAAAAAGATATCCTGATTGAGGAAGCCATCGATTCTCTGATTATAAAAAGGAAAAAGTTTGATTTAAGAATTTATGTGTTTTTTCAAAAGCCTTTATATATCTACCCCAAGACCAATCAGCCGGAGGAAATTACAACCAATATTTCCCAGGGAGGGAAAGGCGACCCCAGTTTTTTACAATTCATTCCGAAAAAACTGCTTCTTAAAGCAGAAAACGCGGCGATTAAAGCTGCCAAAGCCTTAAAATTAGATTTGGTTGGCGTGGATATTGTTCTTGACCGCCATCTCAAAAATGTATATATTGTAGATGTTAATGTTTTCCCTGGCTTCCCCAAAAGGAGGACATTCAATCTCAGTAGAAGTATCATTAAGGAATTGGTCCGCCTGGATAATAAAGGGAAACTTTTCCGATAGAAGTTAAAAAGGGGACCGCTGAAAAAACCAATCTGTTTATCTTTTTTCCCTAATTAGCCAAGTTCAATTAATCAAATAGATATGAAGCAAAGGGTATATTATCACCATACAGACTGCGGCGGCGTAGTTTATTATGGCAATTATCTGAAATTTCTGGAGGAGGCACGGACTGAATTTTTAGAAGGGAAGGGTATTTCTATCAAAGAGCTGGCTGATGAAGGGACTTTATTTGTAGTTGCCCGGCAGGAGATAGAATACAAATCACCGGCTTTTTATGGCGATATTCTGAATATAGATACGCAGCTAACGGATGTTTCTAAGATTAGAATTATTTTTGAATACGAAATAAAAAATCAAAAAGGCAAGCTGATTTCTTTGGCCAGAACGGTTATGGCTTGCGTCGGCAGCGGTTTTAAGCCTAAACCTCTTTCGGAAGAGATTAGACAAAGATTGCGCAGCCTTACTAAACTAAAATGTTAAAAATCGAAAATTTAACTGTCAGCGTATCCGGCCGGGAGGTTTTAAGCGAGATAAACCTGGAGATAAAGGAGGGGCAAAGGATGGCCCTTCTTGGCCCCAATGGGTCGGGCAAAACCTCACTCCTTATGGCCATTATGGGATTTTCTGATTATAAAATTACTCATGGGAATATTATTTTTAGAGGGGAAAATATAAATAGTCTGCCTATTGATGAACGGGCGCGTTTAGGCCTTGGGGTTATGTTCCAAAGACCGCCGACCATAAGAGGGATTAAGACCAGGCAGATGCTGAATCTAATAAAAAACGATGGCCGTTTTGATACGGATAAAGAAGCCGGAGAGCTTAATCTAAAAACGTTCTTAGACAGAGATATAAACTCGGGATTTTCGGGAGGAGAAATAAAGCGTTCCGAGTTGCTGCAGCTTGTGGCCGGTTCTCCCAAGCTTAGCTTGTTTGATGAACCGGAGTCCGGGGTTGACTTAGAAAATATTATCCTGGTTGGCAAAATTATGAACCGGATACTTGATAAAGACAAAGATAATGCGGCTTTAATCATTACTCATACGGGTTATATCTTCGACTATGTAAAAGCAAACTCAGGCTGTATTATTGTCGGGGGAAGGCTTCACTGCATTGGAGATCCCAAGAGAATCTTAGAAACGGTGAAAAAATATGGGTACGAAGGATGCATAACATGCGAGAGAAAAAGACCAAAATAAAAAAACCTGAATCTTTAAAGGTTGATATTGATTCCTACCAGCGCCGGGCGAAAGATAAACCTTACCTGGCAAATCTTGAGAAAATTGCTCCCGGACAGAGGGAAGATATGCTCTCCGTTGGCGTAGATTCCTCCGAAAAGAACCGTTCTGGAACGTACCTTCAGATGGATCACAGCGTTGTCCACGCCAGAAGCCTTTATCCCGGGCTTGAGGTAATGAGTGCTTCCGAAGCCCTCAAAAAATATGAATGGCTGGATAATTTATTTTGGAAATTAGTTTCAATAAATGCCGATGAATTTACCAGGCAAGCTCAAAACCAGCCCCATTACGGATATTTCTTAAGGGCCCTCCCCGGGGTAAAAACAGTTTATCCCTTGCAGGCTTGCCTTTTTATCAATGAAAACAACATAATTCAAAATGTTCATAATATAATCATTGCCGAAGAAGGTTCAGATTTACAGATTATTACTGGTTGTGCCTCATCCAGTGATGTCCGCCGGGGTCTTCACATCGGTATCTCAGAATTTTATGTAAAGAAAGGAGCAAAACTTACTTTTACGATGATACATAACTGGACTGAAGAGGTGGTTGTCCGGCCGCGGACGGCTGTTTTAGTTGAAGAAGATGGCAGTTTCTTATCCAATTATATCTGTTTGAAACCAGTTCAGAATCTCCAGATGTATCCTCAGGTTGAGTTAATCGGTAAGCGCGCTTTAGCCCGTTTTAACTCTATTCTCTTTGCCTACCCGGGGTCCCATCTTGATGTTGGCTCCAGGGTGATTCTGAAAGCCGAAGATTCAAAAGCAGAAGTAATAGCCCGGGCCATTAGTCTTGGCGGAGAGATTATTGCCCGAGGGCACCTCAAAGGAGAGAAAAAAGGAATAAAGGCTCACCTGGAATGCCGGGGGCTTATGTTAACTGATACGGGTTTGATTCATGCCATTCCGGAACTCGAAGGAAGAGTTCAAGGCGTGGATATGTCTCACGAGGCGGCCGTGGGTAAAATTGCTCATGATGAAATAGAATATCTTATGGCCAGGGGGTTAAGTCAAAATGAGGCTCAGGCGGCAATTGTTAGAGGATTTTTGGATACCTCCATTATGGGCCTTCCTGATGTTTTACAAAAACAGGTTGATGAGGCCATATCCGCTTGTGAAAAAAATGCCTTTTAAACCCAAGGGATTAAATAATGAAGGGGTGTCGAAATGAACAGTATTAAAGAGTTTTTTCAGAGTGCCGATTGGAAAAAGGAGAAACATGTTCCCGTTATCGAAGGTCCGGATAAGGTAAAAAAAGGCAAGATTTTCCAGATTAAGATAGGGGTGGGAAAGGAGATTGCCCATCCCAATACTACCGAGCATCACATCCGGTGGATAGAGGTTTACTTTTTGGCTCAGGGTGAAAAATTTCCTTATCAACTCGGCAAGTTTGATTTTACCAGCCATGGCGAGTCCACCCAGGGGCCGGATACCAGTGGGGTTTATACCCATCCTGAGATAGTTTTGAGCTTCAAAACGGATAAAGCCGGTGTCATTCTGGCCGGTTCTTACTGCAACATTCATGGCCTTTGGGAAAGCGCTAAAGGGATAGAGGTCGAATAAAAATTTAAGATTAGAGCGGTTAAAATGTTAACCCGGGGAATAAAAAATAAAATTTTGCTGGCGCAAAAAAGTGAAATAACCGAACATTTTATTTATGAAAAGCTGTCTCTTTCTATTAAAGAACCCCATAATAAAAAGATTTTAAAAGAGATATCGAAGGATGAATTAAGGCATTATCACTTTTGGAAAGAGCGGACAGGCAAAGAGGTTAAACCCGACAAATTCAGGATCTGGGCGTATTATTTAATTTCAAGACTCTTCGGTGTCACCTTTGGCATAAAGCTCATGGAGAAAGGCGAAGAACAGGCCCAGCTTTCATATGGGGAGATTTCTAAATTCATTCCCGAGGCCAAAAGTATCATTCAGGATGAGGACGAGCACGAGCGCGAGCTTATAAATCTGATAGATGAAGAACGGCTTAAATATGTAGGCTCGATGGTCCTGGGGTTAAACGATGCTTTGGTCGAGCTTACCGGAGCCTTAGCCGGATTCACTCTGGCTTTGCAAAACACCCTCCTGATTGCCACTGCAGGTTTAGTTACCGGAGTTGCCGCTTCTTTTTCCATGGCTGCCTCGGAGTATCTTTCCACCAAATCGGAAAAAACCGAGAAAAATCCTCTTAAAGCTTCGATTTACACCGGAGTTGCCTATATTCTCACCGTATTTTTTCTTCTTTTTCCTTATCTTTTTTTTAAAAATTACTTTTTTTGTTTAGGTTTTGCCCTTTTTAATGCTATTATAGTAATTCTGATATTCACCTTTTACATTTCGGTGGCTAAAGATATTCCTTTCAAAAAAAGGTTTCTAGAGATGGCTTTGATAAGTTTAGGGGTGGCGGCTTTGTCATTTGCCATAGGTTTTTTGGTAAGGATTTTCTTAAAAGTAGAGATATAGCTTTAAAACTGCAAGGATATATGAAAGGAGGCTGACATGCCTGATTTTGGAAGTCCGTTTTCTGGTTTAGCCAAGGACCGTAAACTTACCCACGAAGAATTAATTCGGGCGATAAGGTTTATGGTTTCCGCAGAGTATGAAGCCATTCAGCTTTATATGCAGCTGGCCGAATCAACGGATAATAAATTGGCTCAGGAGGTGCTCAAGGATATCGCCGATGAAGAAAGGGTTCACGCCGGTGAATTTTTGAGGCTCTTAAGAGAGCTGGCGCCGGATGAAGAAAAATTTTATGGCGAAGGTTATAAGGAAGTTGAAGAAGAGATAGGAAAAATTAAAAAGAAATAGTAAAGAAAGCATCTATAGCGGTAGAAAAGGCAGAGGATTAAATTTGAAACTTTCAGATGAAATTGTCCAGTTTTTTAAGAAACAGGGGCCGGTTATTGTTTCTACTGTCGATGAAAAGGGTTATCCTCATAATTCCTGTAAAGGCATTATAGAGCTAACCAGGAGCGGGAAGGTTTATATTATCGATCTTTATAAAAAAAAGACCTATGAAAATTTAAAGCGGAGGATGCAGATAGCTATTACCTCTGTGGATGAACATCGGTTTAAAGGTTATTGTCTTAAGGGCCGGGCCAGTATAATTACGGGTAGAAAACTTACACCCCGTCTTTTAAAAGCCTGGGACAAAAAAATTAACAACCGGATTTTTCAACGGATAATAAGGAACATTCATGGCGAAAAGGGACACCAGCAACACCCTGAAGCGCTTTTACCTAAGCCTGAATATCTGATAGTGATGAAGATAAAAGAGGTTATCGACCTTACCCCGCAGCATATAAAGGGATGAGATAGAAAGAGGGAATATATTTAAAAGGCGTAAAAAGGGGAAGGGGAAAAATAAAAAAAAGACTTGACAGAAACAAGGATTTGCGGCATAATATAAACGAAAGTAAATATATCAATATATTGAGGTGAGGCTGATGATTGACCGCTATGTTCAGTTTTTCAAAGCCTTAGCTGATGAGAAGCGGCAGGAAATTCTGCAAATGCTTGAAGAGCACGATATGAATGTCACCGAGATTTGCGAGGAATTCGAAAATGTTACTCAGCCGACGATATCTCATCACCTGCAAATCCTGAGGAATTGCGGGGTGATAGACAGCCGGAAGCAGGGAAAGCTTATCTATTACTATATTCGAAGGGGTTGTATCAGTGATAATTGCCGGGAATTTTTCGGAAGATTCAAGATAGAAGTGAAGGGGGAGTAAATTTTTTTAAGCAAATAGATAGATATATATAAATGTGTCTAATAAAGCCAACTTATGGGAGGAGGTGGAAAACTATGAGAAACTTAGTGCCTTTTAAGAGAAACCGAGATTTATCTCTTTTTGGTGAGGTTGATTTAGATAGGTTCTTTGAAGATTTTTTCAAAAGCCCCCTATCTCTAAATACTTTCGCCAAGGGTATAGTTCCGCTTATTGACCTCTATGAAAAGGATGACAAGATTATTGTCAAGGCGGAGCTGCCGGGGATAAAGGCCGAAGAGATAGAATTATCCATCGATGGTAATCTCTTGAATATTCGCGGCGAGAAGAAGAAAAAAGACGAAGTTAAAGAGAAAGATTACTATCGTCTGGAGAGGAGTTACGGTTTCTTCCAAAGGGTAGTGGAACTGCCGACTGAGGTAAAAGCCTCAGGAGCCAAGGCCAGCTATAAAGACGGGCTCTTGGAGGTAGAACTGCCCAAAAGTAAAGAGGAGAAGAAGAATAAAATTAAGATTGAGGTGGAATAACCCTTAGGGGATTTTCACTAAAGAGACAAACTCCTCTTTTAAATTTAAAGAAAGGCCGGGTTGGCTGATGCAAGCTATCCCGGCTTTTTGATTTTAAAGATTTAAAGTGTCAGCGCATAAGGAAACTAAACTTTGATATTTTGGCAACTCGGCCCTATGATTTTTTGAGAGAAAAGACTTGGCAAAGGGAGTTGTTTAGCTTATAATGATTGCCCGAAAGATGAGAACTGTTTGAAATTATAGGATATCCGATATCCTATAATTGGAAGGATAAAAGATGAGAGAAGAGGTTGAAAAAGTATTGGCTGAAGAAGTTCGGCCGATGTTGGCTATGCATGGTGGCAGTGTAGATTTAATTGAGGCAAGCGCTGATGGGACAGTTAAGGTGCGCCTGACGGGGGGGTGCGCCGGATGTCCTTCGGCCCAGATGACCCTGGTTAGCGTAGTTGAAAGCGCCATTAGGTCCAAACTGCCCCAGGTTAAAAGGGTGGAGCTGGTTTAGAAAATCTCTCATAACATTTAAGGCGAAAAGGAGGGGCGATGTCAAAGAAGGTTGAATCGTTCATGAAAAAAATCGTTGAAGAGAATCCCGGTCAAACTGAATTTCATCAGGCAGTAGGCGAGGTAGTTGAATCTATAATGCCTTTTTTAGAGAAAAACCCTAAATATTTAAAAGGAAAAATTTTGGAGAGGATTGTTGAGCCGGAAAGAATAATAATTTTTCGCGTCCCCTGGATGGATGACAAGGGGGGCATCCAGGTGAATAGAGGCTATCGGATTGAAATGAATAGCGCCATCGGCCCGTATAAAGGCGGATTGCGCTTCCACCCAACGGTCAATTTAGGAATCTTAAAATTTCTGGCTTTTGAGCAAGTCTTTAAAAACAGCCTGACCACCTTGCCGATGGGCGGGGGGAAAGGCGGCTCAAATTTTGACCCTAAAGGGAAATCAGATAATGAAGTGATGAAATTCTGCCAGAGTTTTATGACGGAACTTTTCAGGCACATCGGGCCTGATACTGATGTGCCGGCCGGAGATATCGGCGTCGGAGGACGGGAGATTGGTTATCTCTTTGGTCAATATAAGAGGCTTCGCAATGAATTCACCGGGGTTCTTACCGGTAAAGGCCTTAATTGGGGCGGAAGTTTAATCAGGCCGGAAGCAACCGGTTACGGCTGCGTTTATTTTGCCGAAGAGATGTTGAAAACCAGAGGGGATTCCATTAAGGGGAAGGTTTGCACTGTTTCCGGCTCGGGTAATGTCGCCCAGTATATTACCGAAAAAACAGTTCAGTTAGGAGGAAAGGTAGTTACCCTTTCTGATTCCAATGGCTATATTTTTGATGAAAAGGGAATAGACGAAAAAAAGTTAGCCTTTGTCCTGGAGCTTAAAAATGTCAAGCGGGGCCGCATTAAAGAATATGCCAAAAAATTCGACTGCCAGTATTTTGAAGGCCAGCGTCCCTGGGGGGTAAAATGCGATATTGCTTTTCCTTCGGCGACCCAGAACGAAATAGATGAAAATGATGCCAAAAGATTAGTCAAAAACGGCTGTATCTGTGTGGCTGAAGGGGCAAATATGCCGACGATGCCTGAAGGAGTGAAAATCTTCCAAGAGGCGAAAATTCTCTATGGGCCCGGTAAAGCCGCCAATGCCGGCGGCGTGGCTACCTCGGGGCTGGAGATGTCCCAGAACAGCCAAAGGCTATCTTGGAGCCGCCAGGAAGTAGACAGGAAGCTCCACGATATTATGATGGCTATTCATGAACAGTGCCGGAAATATGGCCAGGCCGGTGGTTATACAGATTATGTAAAGGGAGCCAATATTGCCGGATTTGTCAAAGTGGCCGAAGCAATGCTCAATCAGGGGATAGTATAAAGAAATTGTGTAATGTGAGATGTGTAATGAAAAAACGGGAAATTAAATTTGTAATTTATTATGCCTAAGCGAGAAGATATCCATAAAGTTCTAATCATTGGTTCCGGCCCGATAATTATCGGCCAGGCATGTGAATTTGATTACTCCGGCACCCAGGCCTGTAAAGCTTTGCGGGAAGAAGGCTACCAGGTAGTCCTGGTAAATTCTAATCCGGCCACCATTATGACTGACCCGGGTATGGCCGATAAAACATATATCGAGCCGCTTACCGTGGAAAGTTTGGAAAAGATTATTGCCAAGGAAAAACCGGATGCCCTTCTTCCTAATTTAGGGGGTCAGACCGGGCTGAATCTTACCTCCAGCCTTTACAAATCCGGTGTTTTGAAAAAATACGGTGTGGAAATTATCGGTGTTAGGGCTGAGGCGATTGAACGCGGTGAGGACCGGATTGCCTTTAAAGAGACAATGAAAAAATTAGGTATCGCCATACCCAGGTCGGCACCCTGTTATTCAGTTGAAGAAGCTGAAAAAATTGTCAAAGAATTAGGATATCCGGTGGTTTTGCGGCCGGCTTATACCTTAGGCGGCACCGGCGGAGGCGTGGCTTTTAATTTAGAAGAGTTAAGGGCGGGAGTCAGCCGGGGATTGAGCATGAGCCTGGTCCATCAGGTTTTGGTCGAAGAGTCGGTTCTCGGCTGGGAAGAATTAGAGCTTGAGGTGGTCCGTGACCAGAAGAATCAAAAGATTACCGTCTGTTTTATTGAAAATATTGACGCTATGGGTGTCCATACCGGCGACAGTTTTTGCTCTGCCCCCATGTTAACTGTCCCGCAAGCCCTGCAGAAGCGGATGCAGGAGCTTTCTTATGAAATTGTTGATGCTATCGGTGTCCTCGGCGGGACAAATATCCAGTTTGCCCATAATCTTAAGGATGACCGTTTGGTAGTAATCGAGATTAATCCCCGCACCTCGCGGTCTTCGGCTTTGGCTTCCAAAGCCACCGGTTTTCCCATTGCCCGCATTTCTACCAAACTTGCCGTTGGATTAACCATGGATGAAATTCCCTACTGGAAGGAGGGCACCTTAGAGAAATATGCGCCATGGGGGGAATATGTAGTCATTAAATTTGCCCGCTGGGCCTTTGAAAAATTTCCTAAGGCCAAGGATATTATCGGCACTCAGATGAAAGCGGTGGGGGAGGTAATGGCCATTGGCAAAACCTATAAGGAGGCTTTTCAGAAATCTATCCGGTCGCTGGAAATAAAAAGATATGGTCTGGGAGGGATAAAGGATTTTAAAACCTTATCGCTGGAGAGGCTAAAAGAAAAATTGGCCCGGCCTTCAAGTGAACGTGTCTTTTTAATGTATGAAGCTCTGCGTAAAGGGATGGGGATAGACGAGCTTTTCCGGCTAACCCGTATCGGCCGCTGGTTTATTAAAGAGATGAGGGAGCTGGTCGAGTTTGAAGAGGAATTGCTTAAAAGCAGCTGGAATAATCTCCCCGACGAGAAACTTACCCGGGCCAAGGAATGGGGTTTTTCGGATAAATACCTGGCCGGTCTTTTTAAAATAAAAGAAAAGGAAGTAAGAACAAAGAGAATAGCCATTGGCAAAACAGCCCGGTTTGAAGCCGTTCCGGTGAGCGGCGTAGAGAATGCCGAGTATTATTACTCAACTTATGCCCCTTTGGGTTCGGCTCGTCCGGGAAAAGAGAAATTTTTTCAAGAGGGAACGGTTTCCTCGAAAAAGAAGGTGATGATTCTGGGCGGCGGCCCGAATAGAATCGGCCAGGGAATCGAATTTGATTATACCTGTGTTCACGCTGCTGTTGTCCTCCGTGATGAAGGGTATGAATCAATTATGGTTAACTGCAATCCGGAAACCGTATCCACTGATTACGATACTTCCGACAAGCTTTATTTTGAGCCGTTGACCGTCGAGGATGTCCTGGCAATTTATGAAAAAGAAAAACCCCTGGGGGTAATCGTCCAATTTGGAGGGCAGACCCCTTTAAATATTACCGAGGAGCTTAAGGATAACGGGGTAAGGATTTTGGGGACCACTCCGGAAAGTATTCGTCTGGCCGAAGATAGAGAGCGCTTTCGCGAAAAGATGATTGCCCTGGGTATTCCCCAGCCGGAAAGCGGCACGGCCCGTTCGTTAAAAGAGGCGGTTAGTATTGCTAAAGAAATAGGCTACCCCTTAATGGTTCGTCCTTCTTTTGTCCTCGGTGGACGCGGTATGGAGATTATCTATGACGAGGATATGTTGAAGAAATATGCCGAGGAAGCAATTGAAGTCAGTCCGGAATACCCAATGCTTATTGACAGGTTTCTTGAACGGGCTATTGAAACCGAAGTTGATGCTCTTTCCGACGGTAAAGATACCTTTGTTGCCGCTATCATGGAGCATATCGAACTGGCCGGTGTTCATTCCGGGGATTCAGCCTGCGCTATTCCACCCAGAACGATTAAAGAAAAAGACCTAACTGCGATAGAAAAATATACGGCACAGATTGCCAGGGAGTTTAAGGTAGTGGGGCTGATGAATATTCAATATGCTATCGCAGGCGATAAGGTTTATATTCTTGAAGCCAACCCCCGGGCATCACGGACCGTTCCCCTGGTTTCTAAGGTAACCGGTATTCCCATAGCCCGGATAGCCACGCAAGTAATGTTAGGGAAAAAGATTAAAGATTTTCCCGAATTGAAAATGCGTAAGCTTCCCTATGTGGGCGTTAAAGAGGCAGTTTTCCCCTTTAATATGTTTCCGGAGGTAGACCCTCTATTGGGCCCGGAAATGAGGGCTACCGGCGAGGTAATGGGCATTGCCGATACCTTTGGCTTGGCTTTCTATAAAGCCCAAGAAGCTGCCGGAGCAAAACTTCCGGTAGAGGGAAATGTTTTATTGACGGTAGCCGATAAAGATAAATCGGCTTTACTGGCCATAGCCCGGAAGCTTAAAAAACTTGGGTTTAAAATTTATGCCACCGACGGGACCGGCAATTTTCTTAAGGGGAAAGGGATAGCTAATATCCCGATAAAAAAATTGCACGAGGGCCGGCCCAATATTGCTGATGCCATTAAAAACAATGAAATTAATCTTATCGTTAATACCCCGGTTGGGCGCAGCAGTAAATATGACGACAGCTATATCCGCATGAGGGCCATCCAGTATAAAATTCCTTATATTACCTCATTGGCTGCCGCCGAAGCCAGTGTGGAAGGTATTCAAGCCGTTAAAAAAAGCAATGTTTTGCCAAAGTCCCTTCAGGATTATCACCAGGCACTTATTAAAAGGAGATAGTGCCTTTTTCTCTCCCTTTTTTCGTATGGCAAAAAATAAAATCTACGATGTTATTGTTATCGGTGCCGGTCATGCCGGATGTGAGGCTGCCCTGGCGGCCAGCCGCATGGGTTGTCAGGTTCTTATGCTCAATTTGCATCTGGATACCATTGGCCTTATGTCCTGTAACCCGGCTATCGGCGGAATAGGCAAAGGCCAGCTGGTTAAGGAGATAGATGCCCTGGGTGGTGAAATGGCTCAGGCTGCCGACAAATGTGGGATACAGTTTAGAATCCTTAATTCTTCAAAAGGTCCGGCAGTTCAGTCATCCCGGGCACAGGTGGATAGAAAAGGTTATTGCCAATATATGCAGAAGGCTGTAACCACTCAGGAAAATCTTCATGTGCTTGAGGCAGAGGCGATAGGTTTAATATGTAACAATAAGGTTGTGGAGGGTATAAGGGCTAATGACGGGAGGAGTTTTTCGGCCAGAACAGTAGTAGTAGCTCCGGGGACTTTTTTAAATGGTTTAATTCATATTGGCATGCGAAGCTTTGCCGGGGGCAGAATTGAGGAAAGGGAAATCAGTAAAGGCCTTTCTGAAGATTTAAAAGGTTTGGGATTTCATCTTTCGCGTTTTAAAACCGGAACCTGTGCCCGTCTGGACGGCAAGACTATTGATTTTTCCGGGCTTAGCCCGCAAAAGGGCGATAAGGTGCCCCGGCCTTTTTCTTTTTTTACTGGAAAGATAGATATTAAACAGCTCCCTTGCTATATTACCCATACCGTTGAGAAAACACACCAGATTATCCGTAAGAATTTAGGCGTTTCTCCCCTGTTCAGCGGGAAAATTGTCGGGACCGGTGTCCGTTACTGCCCTTCTCTTGAGGATAAAGTAGTCAAATTTCCGCACCATCCTACCCATCAGATATTTCTAGAGCCGGAGGGGCTGGATAGCGACGAGTTCTATCCCAACGGACTTTCAACCAGTCTGCCGGAGGACGTTCAGGCAGATTTTATCCGTTCTGTCCCCGGACTGGAAAAGGTTAAAATCAATCGCTTTGGCTACGGAATTGAACACGATGCCGTTGATTCAACCCAGCTTTTGCCTACTTTAGAAAGCAAACTTGTCCGCAATTTGTATTTAGCCGGCCAGATTAACGGGACCACCGGGTATGAAGAAGCGGCCGCTCAGGGATTAATCGCCGGTATAAATGCTGTGTTGAGAATAAAGAAGAAACCGCCTTTGATTTTAGATCGCTCGACCAGTTACATCGGTGTTTTAATCGATGATTTAGTTACTAAAGGGACAGATGAACCTTACCGAATGTTCACTTCACGGGTCGAAAACCGCCTGATTCTTCGCGAGGATAATGCCGATTTAAGATTAAGCAGGATTGCCTTCAAAATAGGTTTATTAGCAAAAAAGAAATATGCCCGGGTAGAGGAGAAACAAAGGAAGCTCGAACAAGGAACGAACTATCTTAAAGAAAATAAAATTACCCGTAATAATGAAAAGATTACGCTTTATCAGTTTCTTAAAAGGCCGGAAGTTAGGATTGAAGACATAAAAGGGAGATTCCTATCTGATTATTCTTCTGATGTGCTTCGGGCAATTGAAGCGGGAATAAAATATTCCGGCTATATCCAAAAACAACTTGCCGAGGTAAAAAAAATTAAGAATCTGGAACAAATCAGGATTCCGGCTGATTTAAATTATGAGACCATTCCCAGTCTTTCCCGGGAAATAAAAGAAAAGCTTACCCGGGTTTCGCCTCTAAATTTGGGCCAGGCCGGCAGGATTTCCGGGATTACCCCGGCGGCAATTGCTATTTTGATGGTTTACCTGAAAAAACACAGCCATGGAAAAAAAAGGAAGATATAACAGGTTTTCCAAGTACCTGAAAGAGCGTTTTGGCTGCCGGGTTTACAAGGTGAGCATAGATGCCGGATTTTCCTGCCCTAATAAAGACGGGAAGTTAAGTAAGGATGGTTGTATCTATTGCGATAACAGAGCTTTTAGCTTTAATACGCGTATTTCACCAGGGCCTATAAAGGCTCAGATTGAACAAGGAATGAGTTTTGCGAGGGAAAGATACGGCGCCGAAAAATTTATCGTATATTTTCAATCCTGCACAAATACCTATGCGCCGTTAGAAGTTTTGAAAAAAAGATATGATATTATAAGAGAATTTGAAGACATAGTGGGAATTAGTATCAGCACCCGCCCCGATTGTGTCAACGGAGAAATTTTAGATTTAATTGAAGATTATTCCCGGGAGTATGAGGTATGGATTGAATATGGTCTGCAGAGCATTCATAACGAAACTTTAGAGCTTATTAACAGGCAGCATCTTTACCGGGATTTTTTAAAGGCCTTTAAACAGACCAGAAAAAGGAAAAAGATAAATATTTGCGTCCATGTAATTATCGGGCTGCCTGGTGAGACAAAAGAAAAAATTTTAGCCACGGCCAAAGAGTTGGGCCGGTTTAAGCTGGAAGGCATAAAGATTCATCCTCTGCATATAATCAAAGGAACTAAATTATATGAGCTGTGGCAGGCGGGGCGCTATAGGCCTTTAGAATTGGATACGTATGTGGAAATAGTAACGGGATTTTTAGAGTATCTCCGGCCAAATACCGTTATTCAGAGAATAAGCGCCGACTGCCCGGAAGAATTCTTGGCAGCGCCTCTATGGATTCGTGAGAAAACCTTGGTTTTGAATATGATAGATAAAAAATTGGCAGAAAACGACACATTCCAGGGGGCAAAAAGGCCCTGAGCTTTTTACTTTTCCGCCTTTTGGAAGGCAATCAGGATTTCTTGAGGGCTCTGGGCTTTGAGGAGGGTTTCTCTAAAAAGCCCCTCTTTTAGAACCCGGGTAAGTTTGGAAAGTAACTGCAAATATTGGCCCAGTTTTTTTTCTTTGGGTGTTCCCATCAAAAAGATCAATTTAACCGGCTGACCGTCTAAAGAGGCAAATTCTATTCCCTGTTTTGCCCGGCCAAAGGCAATGACAAAATCCGTTACTGAAGCGGTCCTGGCGTGGGGGATACCAATTTCATAGCCAATCCCGGTAGTGCTTAGATCTTCCCGTTTGAAAACATCATTAAGAAAGCCATTAAAATTAGCGATGGCTTTAGATTCTTTTAAAAGCTCGGCTAATTCTTTTATTGCCTCATTTTTGTTTGCCGCCTTAAGACTCAGTGAAATTTGACTTTCTTCGAGATAATCACTAATTAACATTTCCTTCCTCCTGGGTAATTTCTGCTTTTGGTTTTTTTATATCTTTAAGATTCTACTTGAAGATCCCCCATTTGTCAACATTTATCCCGAACTTATTTACCGCAAACTTCTTGCCTATCAGGAAACTGTATGCTATAATAAACCAGTTTACACATATTATTATTTACATATGTTAAAGGGCGCACTTAAGAACAAATAACGCGATACAGGATAACGTGGAACGAATACCGGGAGGGCACCGATGAAAGATATAACAATTTTGGGGGTAACTGTCTCTGCCTGGATATACGCGCCAGCGGTATATTTTATCTGGGTAAGCCTTCTTCTTTTAATTAAAAAGATATTTTTCGGCCGGGTACAAAAATTTGCCCGAAAAACCCGGTCAAAACTCGACGATATATTACTAGGGGCATTGGACCTTCCCCTGCTTCTTTTAATCTTTGCCAGCGGAGCCGTGGTTTTGGAAAGAATTTCTCCTTTAGGTGAAGAGCTTGCCCTGACCAAATTCTTTATTGTCGGTCTCAAGGTAACAGCCATTATTGCTGTAATTATTTTCTTTGACCGGCTCTTAAGGAATTTGATTCAATCCTACGCTTCCCGGGTGGAAGTGCTTAGGACCTCCGGCGGCATTGCTCAGGGAATTGCCAGAGTCGTGGTGATTGCCTTGGGCCTCTTGATTCTCATGGACAGCTTGGGTATTTCCATAACCCCGCTTTTAGCCTCCTTAGGTATTGGCTCTTTAGCCGTGGCGCTCGCTTTACAGCCAACCCTGGAGAATTTCTTTTCCGGGATTCAAATTGTCATCGATAAGCCGATAAAGGTTGGTCAGTTCATTAAGCTTGATTCCGGAGAAGAAGGCTATGTGGCTAAAATTGGCTGGCGTTCTACCTGGGTGCGGATGTTGCCTAATAACGTGGTGGTTATTCCCAATAAAATCCTGGTAAACAGCAAAGTGCTCAATTATTATTATCCGGCAGAGGAACTGGCGGTTTTAGTCCAGGTGGGGGTTCATTATGGGTCGGATTTAAAGAAGGTAGAGAAAGTGACCATAGAAGTCGGCGAAGAAGTGATGAAAACTGTTGCCGGGGGAGTGCCTGAATTCAAGCCTTTTATACGATACCATACTTTTTCTGATTTCAGTATTAACTTTACGGTGATATTAAGGGCCAAGGAATTTGTCGATAATTATTTAATCAAGCATGAGTTTATCAAGCGCCTGCACGAGCGATATAAAAAAGAAGGCATTGTCATTCCTTTCCCTATTTACGCGCTCAATTATGAACAGGAGAAGGCAAAAGAAGGTAATAGGTAGCAGGGAGTAGGTGGTAGGTAGACTGTGTCCCGTAACTAAATAACCGACGGCCTGCTTTAGGAGATTTACTGGAGGTAAGGATGAGTCTAAAAGGAGCTATCTTTGATTTAGACGGAGTGATAGTTAATACTGTCCCTCTCCATTTTAAAGCCTGGGCGAGAATGTTTGCCCAATACGGCCATAACTTTAGTTTCGAGGATTACAAAAGTAAGGTGGATGGCATTCCCCGGATAGACGGTGCCCGGGCGATTTTAAAAGACTTATCGGATGAAAAGTTAAATAAAGCAGCGGCTAAAAAGCAGGGATATTTTTTGGAATATTTGGAATCGGAAAAAATTGATGTTTATCAAACAACTCTTAATTTAATCAAGGAGTTGAGAAATCAGGGTGTCAAGATTGCGGTTATTTCATCCAGCAAGAATTGTCCGCGGATATTGAAAACAGCTGGATTATATGAGTTTATCGATGTTGAGATAAATGGGAGCGACATTACCAAAGGGAAACCCGACCCTCAGATTTTTTTAATGGCTCAGGAAAAGTTAGGTCTGGAGGTAGGGGAATGTGTCGTTTTCGAAGATGCTGTCCTCGGGGTAGAAGCGGCAAAAAGCGGCGGTTTTAAAACCGTCGGTATTGACCGCCACCAGGATCCACAGAGACTTAACAAGGCAGATTTAGTGGTTAAAGATTTAGGCGAAGTGGATTTTAACAAATTGAAAGCCTTAATTGAATGAAAGATTTTTTTAAAAACCTTCTTTCCGAAGACGACTGGTTGATTAAAGAAAAAAATTGGGAGAGACGCCTGCAGGGTGTGCGCGAGTCTCTTTTTACTTTAGGAAATGGTTATTTGGGAAGCCGCGGGGTTCTGGAAGAAATCCCTTATGACGCTAATCAAGGCACTTACATTGCCGGCTTATATGATAAGGCCGGAGCCCAGGTTACCGAACTGGTTAATTTACCCAACCCGATAAAATTTAAAATCGTCGTCCAGGGAGAAAAAGTTGATGTAGTCGCTATGGATGTTTTGAGCCAAGAAAGAATCCTGGATATGAAAAAAGGATTGCTTAAGAGAAAAGCCCTTTTTAAAAATAGCAAGAGACAAAGATTTGATTATCAATCCTTAAGGTTTTTTAGTAAAGACGACCCGCACTTAGGGATAATGCGGATTTATTTCACCCCGCTGGATAGTGGAGCAGATATTCTTGTTGAAAGTTCTATTGATGCTTCGGTTACCAATAAAGGAATATTAAGCGAGGGAAGAAAAGAACATTTTGGAATTACTAAATTGACTAGCTTCAAAGATATCAATTATCTTTGTGTGGAAACTTTTGAAAGCAAGGTATCTGTCGGTTACGCCGCTTTACTCAAAGTTAAGAAAGGGGGAAAATCGTTTACTACCCATAAGAGGTCATTCCATTTAAAGCTGGGAAAGGGAGAGACAGTCTGTTTTACCAAAATACTTTCTATCTATACCTCGAAAGAGGTGAAGAATGTAGAGAAAAAGGCGATAAACTCTTTAAGGAAAAGTGTGGTTATAGGTTTTGACGGTTTACTGAATAAACACTTCAAAGCCTGGGAGAGAAGCTGGGATTTTTCCGATATTTCCATTAAGCCGGATAAGAATATTCAGAAAGTCTTGAGATTTAATCTTTATCATCTCTTAATTTCTGGCAATGAGTTTAATGACCGGGTAAGTATCGGGGCGCGCACTTTAAGCGGGGAGGGATATCGCGGCCATATCTTCTGGGATGCAGAAATTTTTATCCTTCCATTTTTTGTCTATACCAATCCAGTGGTGGCTAAAAATATGCTTCTATATAGATTCCGTATTCTGGATGAAGCTCGGATGAATGCCAGGGTAGAGGGATATAAAGGAGCCCTTTTTGCCTGGGAATCGGCAGATAGCGGTTTTGAAGTTACCCCCAAATGGAGCCGTGATTTAGACGGCCGGGTGATAAAGATACATACCGGAGAGATGGAAGATCATATTGTCGGGGATATTGCCTATGCAGTTTGTCAGTATTATGAGGCTACCGATGACCGCCAGTTTATGCTCAAGGCCGGATTAGAGTTGCTTTTTGAAACGGCCCGCTTTTGGGCGAGCCGGGGTCAATTCAGCCGGGATAAAAGTGTTTATCACTTAAAACACGTAATCGGCCCGGATGAATTCCACGTTAATGTGGATGATAATGCTTACACCAATGTTCTGGCAGGATTTAATCTGGCTAATGCCGTTCGGTTTTATCGGCAGAACAAACGGGAGTCTCGCCGGGTTTTCCGTAAACTTATAAAAAAAATTAATCTAAGCGAAAAGGAAGTTAGAGATTGGGAAAAGATTGCTGGCAGCATAGCCATTTCCAGGGATGAAAAGAATAATGTGATTGAATCCTTTTGCGGTTATTTTCAAAAGAAGTATGTCCCCATTAAAAATTTAGACCATAATTTTATGCCTCTCTTGCCTAAAACGGTTAATCTTAAAGATATCGGCCAGACCCAATTTGTTAAGCAGGCTGATGTAGTTATGCTCCTTCATCTTTTTCCTGAGGATTATTCTTTTGAAGAAAAAAGGGATAATTTTTTGTATTATAACAAAAGAACCCTGCACGAATCTTCTCTCAGTCCATCTATTTATGCGGCTGTCGGATGGGATACAGGCAATTACCACAAAGCCATGCATTATTTCCACTATGCCCTTTATACCGACCTGAAGAATTATTGCGGGAATACTCAAGAAGGGATTCATGCCGCTTGTTTAGGCGGCATCTGGCAGGCGGTAATATACGGCTTTGCCGGGGTGAGAGCAACTGGGGGTGTTATTTCTTTTAATCCGCATCTTCCTTCTGAAATCGAATCGATGAAATTCAAGCTTAGATATCGAGGAGGGTTTTTTTCCATTTCTCTCCGGAAAAATAATTTTGAGATTCTGCCTCGTTTTAAAAAAAGGGGAAAAATAAAAGTGAAGGTTTGGGATAAAATTTATATGCTTTTAAGTAACAAGGGCTATGTCTTCAAACAAAGCCCCAGGGGGGATAAGTTATGTTAAAATTAAAAGTGAAAGACGTCATGGATAAACATGTGGTAACCGTCTTGCCGGAGGTAGGCGTTAAAGAGATTTGCCGGCTACTTATTAAGACTAGATTAAGCGGGGTGCCGGTAATTGACAAAAAAGATAAACTAATCGGGTTTATTTCTGAAAGAGATATTATTGCCGCTGTGAATAGAAATGGTTTTTTAAAAAAAAGAGTTAAGAATATTATGAACAAAAAAGTTAAATCTGTTAAAGAAAATATGTTTACTGAAGAAATAACCAGAATTTTTACTGACCGTCCTTTTAGGTACCTTCCGGTAATCAGGGCGGGAAAAGTTGTCGGTATCGTCAGCAGAAAAGAAGTTATAGAAAGGTTGCTGGGGCAATATTACTAAAGCGGGAGACGTAAAAAGAAGAATGCTCAGTTATACCGCGAAATTTCTCGTTAAGGAGTAATTATGGCAAATCAAAAAAAGAAAAGGCTGAACATTTGTCACCTTCACTGGGGGTTCCCGCCTATTATTGGCGGGGTTGAGACCCATTTAAAAACTATTCTGCCCGAAATGTCCAGGCGGGGGCATCGAGTTAGTCTTCTTACCGGCACAGTTGAAGGGTGCAAAGTTAAAACTAAGTTTCATGGAGTAGATATTTGGCGAAACCCTTTGATGGATTTAAATTGGCTTTATAAAAGAGGACTGCAGGGATTGGATGAAAAAGTGTTAGAAATATTCAGCAAATTTCTTGATAATTTTAAACCGGATATAATCCATTGCCACAATATGCATTATTTCAGCAAGATGCACATAAAAACTTTGGAGGATTTAACCCAAAAAAGAAAAATCCCTATGGTCCTCACCGCTCATAACATCTGGGATAACCTTCTTTTTCTAGACCTGACCCGAAAGGTAAAATGGGCGCATATAATTGCTGTGAGTCACTTCATAAAAAAAGAGTTGATTGGAATCGGCTGTGATGACAGGAAAATTTCCGTTATCCATCATGGTATTGATACAAGAAAATTTCATCCCCATATTTCTACTGAAAAAATCAAGAAGAAATATCCTCAATTAAAAAATAGAAAGGTGATATTTCATCCGGCCAGAATGGGATTGGCCAAAGGATGCGATACCAGTATCAAAGCTCTTAGGTTTATTAGAGAGCGGTTCCCTGAAGTTATCTTGGTTTTAGCAGGAACAAAGAATATAATCGACTGGGGGGCAGTCCAGCAAAAGGATATTGCCTATCTGGTAGATTTGGTGCATTCTCTGGATTTGACCGAGAATGTGCTGATAGAGATGTTTACTCTGTCAGAAATGGCAGAGATGTATGGGTTGGCTCAGGTTTGTGTTTATCCTTCCAGCGTGGGGGAACCGTTTGGGCTGACTATGCTGGAGGCACTTGCTTCGGCCAAGCCGATGGTGATTACTAATACCGGGGGAATGCCGGAAATTATCAGAGACGGCATTAATGGCTTTGTTATTCCGGTCAGAGATTTTGAGGCTTTGGCCTCCCGGACTATTCAGCTTTTGGCTAACCAAAGACTGCGTGAGCGTTTAGGGTATACCGGACGGCAGATGGTTAGAAGCCATTACACCAAAGAGATAGTGACTAGAAATAATTTAGAGATTTATAGAAAAATGCTGGCTAAGAAATAGCCCTGTTTAATTTTTTAAAGGCGAGCGGGATAAAGGAGGTAGACTATGTGGACAAAGGAGAATCTTAGAGATTTAATTAAAGAGAAGATGGGGGATTATCTGTTCATAGTCGTTTCTAACCGCCAGCCTTATGTTCATGTTTTTAACAAAGGAAAGGTTGAGTACAAACGAAGTCCTGGCGGCCTGACGGCGGCATTGGATCCGGTCATGCAGGCCTGTCGGGGTATTTGGGTTGCTTATGGCCATGGCGATGCCGACCGCAAAGTGAGCGATGCTAAAGGAAAGGTTAAAGTTCCGCCGGACAATCCCAGTTATACCTTAAAGCGGGTCTGGCTTTCCAAGGAAGAAGAGAATGGGTTCTATTATGGGTTTTCCAATGAGGCCCTCTGGCCTTTAAGCCATATGGCATTTCAGCGCCCCATATTTAGAAAGGAAGACTGGCAGTATTATTCACAGGTGAATAAAAAATTTGCCGAAGCAATTATTGAAGAAATTGGTAGTCAAAAAGCCTTTATCTGGATTCAGGACTATCACCTGGCTCTGCTGGCGCAATATTTAAAGAAAAAATTGCCTACCCAGTTGATTACCGCCCAGTTCTGGCATATTCCCTGGCCGAATTCAGAGGCTTTTCGTATTTGTCCCCAGAAACAGGAAGTTTTAGAAGGGCTTCTGTCTAACGATCTCTTAGGCTTTCATATCCGTTATTTTTGTGATAATTTTTTTGATACCGTGGACCGCGAAATAGAATGTAAGATTGACCGGGAACGCCTTGCTATTATTCGAGGCGAGGTAGAAACTTTAGTGAGGCCTTATCCGATTAGCGTCGATTTTCAAGGCATAAATGAAGTCTCTCAATCCGCCAAGGTTGCCAAAGCTATGGAAGATTTAACTGAAGAATATTCGCTTTCCGGGGTTCGCCTGCTTTTGGGAATTGACCGCATTGATTATACCAAAGGCATTCCCGAACGTCTTTTAGCTATTGACCGGATGCTGGAAAAACATCCGGAATTAAAAGAGAAGATTGTTTTTTTGCAGATGGGAGTGCTCAGCCGTATCCATCTTCCCGGGTATAAAGCCTTAAATGAAGAAATTAATAAATTGGTTGAGGAGATTAACTGGAAACATTCGACTGACAGATGGACGCCGATCATTATGGTCCGCCGGCACCTTTCGCCGGCCGAACTATCGGCTGTATACCGGTTGGGCGATGTCTGTATTGTCAGCTCCCTGCATGACGGCATGAATTTGGTAGCTAAAGAATTTATTTCTAACCGTTCCGACGGCGACGGTGTTTTAGTGCTCAGTCAATTTACCGGAGCGGCCAGGGAGCTGGGGGATGTCCTTCTCATTAATCCCTATGACCGAGAAGGGTTCAGCGAAGGTATATTTCAAGCTTTGACTATGCCTAAAAGAGAACGGAAGAAACGAATGAAAACAATGAGGCAGATTGTCCAGCAGAATAACATCTACCGCTGGGCGGGAAGAATTCTTTCTGATTTGTTAAAATTCGAATTTAAGGAGTAAAAAAATGAAGGTAAAAGAGCTGATAAACCGGGGTGTAATTAGCGTAAAACGTTCCACCACCTTGACAGAATTGATAAAGCTTTTCAAGGATTTTCACACTTTCCCTTTAGTGCCGGTAGTTGAAGATGGGAATCGTTTGGTTGGCATTGTCTCTTTTCAGAATCTGACGGAAATTTTTCGCACCCAGGAGCCGGAAATACTGAAAACAGTTCCGTTTATAGATGAAGAACAGGAAGATATCTTGAAAGCCGATATTTCCCCGGAGATGGGGAATTTAGTCATTGTTGACGACATTATGAAGACTAAATTTTTCAGTATTCAGGAAGAAGCCAGCATTGAAGAAGCCTATAATTCTATGAAGCTTCATTCTAAAGAACAATTGCCGGTAGTAGACAAGGAAGAGAGACTTATCGGAATTATCGGATTATTTGATATTGTCCTGGGCATATTTAAAAACAAAGGGGTTGTTTAAAGTAATTTGAAATTTATCAATGCCTATGGGCAAAAAGGGGGAATCAGTATTTTAAATCAGTAGGTGCTGATTTTGCCTGACCGCTTATTCGGTTTTGGCAGGCGGATATTTTGTAAAGCCGGGTAAAGGCGGTTTTTATTTTATAAACGAGGCGGGAAGATGAATACTGCTTTAGTCCTGGCGGTTATTTTACTGGCCGGGTTAATCGTTCCACAATTAATCGATAAGTTGAAATTATTCCCTCGGAGGTTTAGGTTCAAAATTCCGGCGGTAACTATCTGGCTTTTAATCGGTATTGCCATCGGGCCTTCTGTTTTGAAATTAGTGCCGGCAGAATTTAATAAGGTCTCGTTTTTTATCTCCAATCTCGTCTTGGGGATGATTGCTTTCGGTTTAGGCCAGAATTTTACCAAAAGTTTATTCCAAAAGGTTGGCAAGGTGGTTATGTGGGTTTCTATCCTGGGAGCGATTGGTCCCTGGCTTTTGGTTTCTTTAGGGTTAACCTTTTTAATGCATATACCGATGCATATTTCATTGGTTTTTGGGGCCATTGCCGCGGCTACTGCTCCAGCGGCAACCATTGCCGTCATCAGAGAAGCTAAAGCCCGGGGTTATTTTACCGATGTTTTATTAGGGGTAGTGGCTATTGATGATGCCTGGTGTCTTATCATTTTTGCCGTGTCTTTAGCTTTGGCCCGAGCTTTCCTCCAGCATATGGCGGGACTTAATAGTTTTTTCGTTCTAAATGTCCTGGTTTCTTCCTTGAAGGAAATAGGCGGAGCCTTGCTTTTCGGCGGTATTATCGCCATACTTTTTATGAAACTTTCTCGTTTTGCCCGTACCGCGGCTGAACTTTTAACTTTTACCTTAGGGCTTATTTTATTAACTACCGGCCTGGCTATATTTTTAGGGATTTCTGTTTTACTAACTAACATGTGTCTGGGAGCAATCCTGGTTAATTTAGATAAAGCCAGCTTTACCTTTCTAGAATCTTTGAGGATAGTTGAAACCCCTCTTTATCTTATATTTTTCGTTCTGGCTGGTGCAAGTTTTCACCTTTCGTTTTTCTTACAATTGGGCTGGTTGGGGCTGGCCTATATTACCCTTCGGGCGCTTGGTAAGGTTGGCGGAGCCAGCCTGGGAGGATTTCTGGGACGGGGAGGAAAAAAGCTCACCCGGTTTATCGGTTGGGGATTACTTCCTCAGGCAGGGGTCGCTATGGGTGCGGCGCTGGTAGCTAAATCAGTGCTTCCATTTGACTGGGGGAATATGATTAGCACCATTATTATCGCCAGCACGGTTTTCTATGAGTTGGTCGGTCCGATATTTACCCGGATAGCTTTGGAGAAGGTTGGCGAGGTTTCATAAAAAAATGGAAGGCTGCTTTCTTTATTATTTATTTGGATATCGTTTATTATGAATGTAATCCTTGATTTAGGTTTTATACTTTTAGCCGGCATTTTTTTGGCTAAGTTTATTCGCAAAATGCATTTCCCGGCGGTAACCGCTTATCTTCTGTTAGGTATTTTTATCGGGCCCTCCCTTTTTAATCTTATCTCTCCGGGTATTATCCAAATCTCTGGACTTGTTTCTAACATTGCCCTGGGATTTATTGCTTTTAGTATCGGCCAGAATTTTTCTATCGTCCATTTCCGTAAAATCGGCCGCTCTGTTTTCTGGATTTCTATTTTAGAGGCTTGCGGAGCCTGGATTTTAGTAACCTTATTATTTTATTTTCTCTTGCGGCAGCCTTTTTATATATCCCTTCTGTTTGGGGCTATCTCGGCGGCTACCGCTCCGGCGGCCACGGTTATGGTAGTAAGGGAGTATAAAGCCCGGGGAATATTTACCGATACACTCTTGGGTGTCGTGGCCATTGATGATGCCTGGTGTTTAATTATTTTTGCCCTATCTTTTGCCGTGGCCAAAGCTATTTATTTCCATCTTTCCGGCAATTTCTTTTTGCTCAGGGTTCTCATGAAAGCTTTGCTGGAAATAGGTGGTGCTTTTATTTTAGGCGGGCTGATGGCTTATTTTTCCTCTTTAGTTTCTAAATTTTTACGGACCCCTACCGAGCTTTTGGTTTATACCCTGGGGTTTATTTTTCTAAACATCGGGTTGGCTATTGCCTTTCATCTTTCTGTTCTTCTGTCCTCTATGGTTCTGGGTATGACTTTGGTCAACATAAATAAATCGAGTTTCCAGTTTTTTGATATTCTAAAAAGTGTCGATTCACCTCTTTATTTAACATTTTTTGTCCTGGCCGGGGCAAACCTGGAGTTAAAACTGCTTGGCCAGATTGGCATTTTGGGGATGAGCTATTTGATTTTTAGAATAATCGGTAAGATGTCCGGGGCTGCTCTCGGGGCGGCTATAGCTAAGGCGGTTAAACCCGTAAGAAAATACTTTGGATTGGCTTTAATCCCTCAGGCGGGTGTAGCTTTGGGTTGCGCCCTGATTGTCAAGGCCAATTTTCCTGAGGTGGGCGGGATGATTTTCACCGCTCTGATTGCGACAACTATAGTTTATGAATTAGTGGGGCCAATCTGTACCAAATTTGCCTTAAAAAAAGCCGGGGAGATATGAAACATCTTTTCAGCTCCTGGGGAAAAGTTAAGAAAAAATTAGCTTCAAGCCGGCACGTCTTACTTGCCTTTGATTATGACGGCACTTTAACGCCGATTGTAAAAACGCCGGAATTAGCCCGGCTTTCGTCGCCGATAAAAAACTTATTGAAAGTTTTATCAGAAAATCGACAATTTACCTTAGCGATTATCAGCGGGCGGCCGCTTGCCGAAATTAAAAAAATAGTCGGCTTAAAAAAAATTATTTATGCCGGTAATCACGGTTTAGAAGTAGAGGGGCCTAAAATAAAATTTGTTAATCCCAGGGCTTTAAAGAGTAAAGTTCTAATGCGAAATCTTTTCAATCTTTTATCAGAAAAACTTTCCTCAATAAGCGGGGCGCTGGTAGAAAATAAAGTTTTGACTTTAAGCATCCATTTTCGTCTGATAAAATCTAAGAAGGCCGTAGGCAAACTACGGAAGATTTTTTATAGCATTATTAAGCCCTGGCAAATTAAGAAAAAAATAAAAGTTACCTTTGGCAAGAAGGTTTATGAAATTCGCCCTCCCCTGAGATGGGATAAGGGTAAATCACTCAAGTTCCTTTTAGAAAAAAAATTCCAATTGGAACTTCAGCCTTTAGTTATTTCTTTGGGTGATGACCGGACGGATGAAGATATGTTTAAAGCGGTTAAAAATAAAGGGATTTCTATTTTTGTCGGCAATCCCAGGGGGTCTTCGGCCCGGTATTATTTGAGAAACGTCGGAGAGGTGAAAAATTTTTTAGAAAGGCTTAATAACCATGGTTAATAAGAACCCATTTAAATTTTTTACCCGGCTGCATCTTTCCGAACTGACCGGACGCAGGGCAATAAATCTTTTACAGCTTCTTACCCATCTTAAGCGGGTGCCGGGTTCTTCCATCTATCACCATACCCATCGTTTTTTGCAGATTCATCAATATTTATCCCCTGAGCCGCCAAATGATTTCGGTTACTGGGTAACCGAATTCTTGGGCGAAAGTGAATTAGGCGAGAAATTAACCAGCATCGATACTATTCAGTTTTCCACCATTCGTTCTTTAAGGATGGAGATAATTAAAACCATAGAGGGCTATATCAGAGAGCATCCTAAGGCTTTGCAGAAGTTTGTCAACCCCGGGCAGGAATTCCATTTTTTAAAATCAAGAAGCTTTGTTTTACCGACGAAATATGAAGCCACTACCCTTAGGGAATTTAGCGAGATTTTGAAAAAGATTAGCATTGATTCTATTTACTTCTATATTTTTGAAGCGCGTCTGAGAAAGGGTAAGGGAATCAACGATTTTTCCGCCTGGATAGAAAATTCGATCGGTGACAGGGAATTGGCAGATAAAATAGCTTCTCTCGATCCTTATACCCGGACTATGGAGGATTTACGAAAAACTTTAGTTGAGATAATTGAAGGGAAAATCTCAAAAGAATTAAAAAAATAAAGCGTAAAGGTAAAAATAAAGTTCAAATTCCGCTTTTTGATTTGGAAGAATATTATGGCAAAATTAAATGACTATATCCCTATCATTGGCCAGCCGGTTATTGACGAATTAAAACTTCTTGCCGATAAGCTTAGAGGGAAAGTCATTCAGATTATAAATTCTACATCAGTCGGTGGCGGGGTAGCGGAGATATTGAACCGAATGGTTCCGCTCCTGAAGGGACTGGGAATAAATACCCGCTGGGATGTGATTAAAGGGGGGGAGCAATTTTTTGAAGTCACCAAAAAATTTCATAATGTTCTCCACGGGGGAAAGGAATTGGTAGAAAATAGGGATTTTGAAATTTTCTACGAAACCAGCCAGAAAAACATTGAGGAGATGAGTATTTACGGGGACATTATTTTTGTGCACGACCCTCAGCCTATCGCTTTGGTACAGAAAAAAACCCAGAATCAATGGATTTGGCGGTGTCATATTGATGTTTCCAATCCTCATGAGAAGGTTTGGGCCTTTATCAAAAAGTTTATCTCACAATATGACGCTTCAGTTTTTTCGGCACCGAGTTTTGCCCAGAAACTGCTTATCCGCCAATATTTGATTCCACCTTCGATTGACCCCCTAAGCGATAAAAATAAACCTTTAGCTCCCTCGGTAATTAGCGCAGTTTTAAAGAAATACGGCATTGCCCGGGATAAACCCATCGTTACCCAAATTTCCCGGTTTGATTATCTAAAGGATCCTTTGGGGGTAATAGAGGCTTACCGCTTGGTTAAGAAATATAATGATTGCCGGCTGGTCTTGGCCGGAGGGACAGCCCGGGATGACCCGGAATCAGGTGAGGTTTTGGCTAAGGTTAAAGAGAAAGCCGGAAGCGATCCGGACATTCACGTTTTGCTTATTCCTCCCGGCAGCGACCTGGAGATAAATGCTCTTCAGCGGGCTTCAGATGTTATTGTCCAGAAATCAATAAAGGAAGGTTTTGGCCTGACTGTTGCCGAGGCCTTGTGGAAAGCAAAGCCGGTGGTAGCTTCCGGGGTGGGAGGTATTCCCCTTCAGGTCAAACATAAATATTCGGGACAGATTTGTTATTCAATAGAAGGTGCGGCTTTAGGGATAAAACTGTTTTTGAATAGCCCCGATTATGCCCGAAGATTAGGCGAGCATGGGCGCGACCATATAAAGCAAAATTTTCTCCTGACCAGGCATCTGCGCGACTATATGCTGCTTTTCCTTTCCTTGTATCATCCCGAGGATATAGTTTCTTTATAAATTTTTCCCTTGCATTTTTGGTTGATTTTTTATAAACTGTAAAGTGCTTCTTTGAAAATTTGTTTTAAAAGGGAAGCTGGTAAAAGCCAGCACTGCCCCCGCAACTGTGAGTGGAAAAGAGCTTAAGGAGGTTTGGCTTCCTTAAGCTGGTTCAAGTCGGCCGCCACTGTTTCGTTTGGTCTGAAATTCGGGCTGGCGGGATGGGAAGGCGCCGACAGAAAGCCACAAGTCAGGAGACCTATGGAAGCCTTCGGGGTGAGAGGGAAAAGGTTTTACCCAATCTCGTTTCGGAGATTGGGTTTTTTATTAACATATGACACCGATAAAAAGAATGAAACACACAGGTAAAATTATAGGATATCCGATATCCTATAATTTTTGGCTTGGGGTTTTAATTTTTGGCTTTCTTTTTCTACGCGGCCAGGGGTTTTCTCAGGAAATAAAAGTTAAAGATGCTACCGGCCTGATTTTTCAGTGGAATAAGCCGCCGCAGAAGATTATCTCCCTTAATCCGTCGGCGACGGAGACAATTTGTGCCTTAGGCGGGGAAGATGAGCTGATTGCCGTAACCTCTTTCTGCCGCTATCCCGAAGAGGTAAAAAGCAAAGATAAAATCGGGACAATTTTAGAACCGGATATTGAAAAAATTGTCAGTTTAAGGCCGGATTTAGTTTTAGCTACCAAAGAAGGAAACAGGAAAAAAACCATAGAAAAAATCAGAGAGCTGGGAATAAAGGTTTTTACTTTTGACAGCATCTACAGGTTCGAAGATATTTATGAAAGGGTGTCCTTGTCGGGTAGATTATTAGGCCGGAGGGAAGAAGCCGGCAGACTTATTTCCGATATGAAACACAGGATAGAGGAAATTAAAGGAAAGGTTAAAGGGCGGCCAAAGGTGAAGGTTTTCTGGCAATATGGATTGGAGCCGATAATCACCGCTAACAAAAAAACCCTGGCTAATGAAATGATAGAGTTAGCCGGAGGGAGTAATATTGCCCGGGACGCCTTATTGAGATATCCTCGATACAGCCTGGAAGAGGTTACTATCCAGAATCCTGAGGTGATAATATTAACCTCTATGGAATCTTTTGGGGAAGATGCTTTGGATAATTGGAGGCAGTTTAAAAGTATCCCGGCAGTAAAAAATAATCGAATCTACCTGATTGATTCGGACTTGGTCTGCAATATGGGGCCGCGGTTGATAGAAGGTTTGGAAAAGATAGCCAGGGCTTTACACCCGGAGGCGTTTGCCAATGAATAAAAACTGGATTATCTGGATATTGGTTCTTTTGGGTCTTGTGGTGATAACTTCATTTCTGGCTATAAGCTGCGGTTCCGCCGATATACAGATAAAAGATGTATTTATTCTTTTATATGAAAGGTTACAGGGTCAAAAGGTTATCTCGCCGGAGGCAACGGTTATTTTTAGTTTGCGCCTCCCTCGTCTTATTTTAGGCCTGATGGTCGGCGGAGCTTTAGCTCTGGTCGGGGTTATATTTCAAGGAATGTTTCGAAATCCCCTGGTTGAGCCTTATACCCTGGGGGTTTCTGGCGGGGCCGCTTTAGGGATAAGTATTGCTTTGGCTTTTGGGTTCAAGCTAATTTTTGGCCTGCCTCTGATTGGATTTCTGGGGGCCCTTTTGGCCATTTCCATTGTTTATTCAATTGCCAACCGTTGGAAAAGCCTCAGAATGACCAACCTTCTTTTAGTCGGTGTCATGTTTTCATTTATTTCTTCTTCTTTAATCATGCTCATTTTATCGCTGTCCCGGGCCGCCGAGGCCCATGGCATCCTTTTCTGGATTATGGGAAGCCTGGAAGAGAATAACCCTGTTTTATTAAAAATAATCTGTACAGTCATTCCGATAATAGCTTTCTTTTCTATATTCCGAGCCTGGGAGTTAAATGCCCTTTCTTTGGGAGAAGAGGAAGCCGTTCATTTAGGGGTCGATATAAAGAGAACCAAGAGAATTTTTTTTATCTTATCTTCAATCCTGGCCGGGATAGCTGTTTCGGTCTCGGGTATTATCGGCTTTGTCGGTTTGGTCGTGCCTCATTTTATGAGAATGTTTGTCGGGGGCGACCACCGTATTCTTATGCCTACTTCGTTCTTATTAGGCGGGATTTTTTTAGTTTTAAGTGATACCTTTGCCCGGACAGTCATCGCTCCGATTGAACTGCCGGTTGGGGTAATTACCGGGATTATCGGAGGAATAATTTTTATCTGTTTTCTGGTTAAGGGGCAAAATTTGAGATGGACGAGGTAATTTTAAAGGTTGATAATATAAGTTCCGGATACGAGAAGCATTTAGTTTTGAAAAACTTGAGTTTCCGGATAAATGAGGGAGAGATTATCGGGGTAATCGGGCCTAACGGCTCGGGTAAAACCACCCTTATCCGCAGCCTCACCCGGATTCTTCCTTTAAAGAACGGCTCGATACGGTTTAAAAATAAGGATATTATAGATATATCCTATAAAGAGTTGGCCAAGGAAGTGGCTGTCGTTTCCCAGCTTAATTCCAGCCTGTTTTTTAGTGCCCGGGTAGAAGAGGTTATCCTTTTGGGGCGCATCCCCCATTTTCGCTCATTCCAGCTGCTGGAAGATAGGGGAGACCGGGAAATAGTGGAAAAGGTAATGAAGCTTACGGATATAATTGAGCTGAGGGAGCGGGATTTAAGCGAGATTAGCGGAGGCGAAAGGCAGCGGGTTTTTATTGCCCGGGCTCTGGCTCAGCAGCCTAAGCTCCTGCTTTTAGATGAGCCGACAGCCCATCTAGATATCAATCACCGCTTAGAGATATTTAAATTGGTCAGCCATCTGGCTAAAGAAGGGGGTTTTACCGTACTAAGCGTCCTTCATGACCTGAATCTGGCCAGTCGTTTCTGCGAGCGACTGATTATTCTAAATAATGGAGAAGTTGCCGCGCAGGGCCTTCCGGAAGAAGTCATTAATAAAGTTAAAATCAGGGAAATTTATGGCGCAGAAGTAAACGTATATCAGGGAGAAATGTCAGAAAAACCGCAAATTCTGTATTAAAAAGGGGGTAAATTTTGAAAAAAAGAGGATTAATTCAGGTTTATACCGGCAAAGGGAAGGGTAAAACCACGGCCGCTTTGGGCCTGGCTCTAAGAGCGGCTGGAGCCGGATTAAAGGTTTATATCGGACAATTTCTTAAAGGCGCCTCTTATAATTACAGCGAGTTGAAAACTCTTGAAAAGATTAAGCAAATTAAATTAGAGCAATTCGGCCAGGGTTGTTTCATTAAGGGGGCGGCTAAAAGTGAAGATAAAGAATTAGCCCGAGGGGGCCTTAAGAAAGTAAAAAAGCTGATGGTTCAAGGGAAATACGACCTTATGATTTTAGATGAGATTAATATTGCCTTAAAGTTAGGCCTTTTATCCCTGGATGAGGTGATTCAGCTGATTAATAACAAGCCCGGGAGGTTGGAATTGGTTTTAACCGGCCGTTCGGCTCCGGCTAAAATTCTAAGAATCGCGGATTTGGTTACCGAAATGAGAGAAATTAAGCATTATTATAAAAAGAGCGTTTCGGCGCGCAAAGGAATAGAATTTTAAAATGGGGGAACGCCCCCGTTACTTAAAAATCACACTTCGCAAGTGTGATTATCACACTTCGTAAGTGTGATAAAATGTAGAGAATTGAAGTACAGGGAATACGCTCTCCCCAGAGGGAGAAAACGTAGCTGTCCCCGCAACTGTAAGCGGCTCCGTCCAGGCTGATAGGCTTTCGTTCTCAGCTTGGGTGGGTAGTTAGCTGGCAGTCACTATTTGCTGAAAGTCAAAAATTTGGCTTCAGGAATGGGAAGGCTGCCAGGAAGTATGCCGCCAGCCAGGAAACCTGTTAAATCCTTCGGGGCAGGAGGTGATGAAAATGACTGAATTTACCTAGGCGGACAGCAGCTTCCAGTGAAAAATCTCTACCGACGCGGTAGCGATAGAAAAAACTGACTTTTTTATATGGAGGGAATAAACAAATGAAAAAGTGTTTATGTTTTACTCTTTTATTTTTGCTTTGTTGCTCTGCCGGTATTGCCAGGGCAGAGGTATCCAGTTACGACCTTGGCCAGGTAGTTATTAGTGAGTCCAGAATTGAAGAGACTTTGGGACAAATTGGCTCATCTGGCACGGTGATAACCGCCGAGGAGCTGGAAAAAAGGGGAATCAAAAATGTTAAGGAGGCTCTGAGGGAAGTAGTTAGCATTGATGTGGCTGCTTCCGGAGAAGAAGGAGGGCCGGCTTCGGTTTTTTTAAGGGGGGCCAATTCCGGACAGAGCCTGGTGATGATTGATGGCGTCAAGGTTTATGACCCTATGTCCACCAATGCCAGCTTTGATTTTGCCCACCTTACCATAGATAATATTGAGCGGATTGAAATTATTCGCGGCCCGCAAAGTTCTCTTTACGGCTCTGATGCAATTGGCGGTTTAATCAATATCATTACCAAAAAAGGAGAAGGAAAGCCCAAAGTAGAGGTCTCTTTTGAAGGGGGTTCCCACCATACCTTTAGCGAAAGAGTGGGCTCCTCGGGCAAACTCAATGATTTAGCTTATTCTTTTGTCATCAGCCGCAAAGACACTAAAGGTATATCAAAGGCGGCCAAAAAAGACGGCAATGTAGAAAAAGACAAATATGAAAATACATCCGCTTCCATCCGCCTGGATTATGATTTAGATGAGGCCCTTAAGGTAGGGGTAATCAGCCGTTACACCCGGGCTGAATTTGATGTTGATGATGCTGGCGGCCTTGGAGGAGATGATGAAAACCGGGTGGATAGATTAGACCAATTTTTAGTATCTACCTACCTCACCCATGAGTTTAGCGATTGCTGGCAGCACCATCTCAAACTTTCCTGGATGAAAAACGTCCGTCACGATAATGATGACAATAATGGCTCCACCCTTGATTATTTACGAAGCTGGTATAAGGGAGAAAATTTAGCCGTTGACTGGCAGCATAATTTAACCTTAACCGAATGGGATACAGTGGTGGCCGGGGTGCAATATAACGAAGAGAAAGGCAAGTCATATTATCATTCAGAGACGGCCTTTGGCCCTTATACAAGCAGCCTTTCGGAAAAAAAGGCGGATAATATCGGCGGTTATATAGAGAATAAACTGAATATTGATGACGCCTTTTTTAACACCCTGGCGGTGAGGCTTGATGACCATTCCCGTTTTGATGACCACTTCACCTGGCGGGCAACCGGGGCTTATTTATTGGCGGCGGCCACCAAGGTAAAGGGAAGTTTTGGCACCGGTTATAAGGCGCCGTCTCTTTATCAGCTTTTTTCTTCTTATGGCGATGAGAATTTAAAGCCGGAAGAAAGCGAAGGCTATGACCTGGGGATAGAGCAGTCATTCTTTGAAGATAAACTCTTTGGCAGTCTGGTTTATTTCCATAATGATTTTAAAAAGATGATTGATTATGATTTACTTACTTCTAAATACAAAAATGTTGACTCTGCCGAGACCGAAGGGATAGAGACAGAAATAAGATTTACTCCCGATGAAAGGTTAACGGCCAGGTTCTCTCATACCTATCTTGATGCGGACGATACCACGAATAACGAGACGCTTTTAAGAAGGGCCAAGCATAAATTAAATTTAAACCTCGATTATGCCCTTTGTGAGAGGGCTAATATTAATTTAAATGTCGGCCATTTCGTCAAGCGCTATGATAAATCCGGCTTCCCGGCGGCGCTGGTAGAATTGAAAGATTACACCAAGGTGGATTTAGCCGCCTCCTTTGACCTCAACGAAAATGTTGAGCTTTCCCTCCGGGCGGAGAATTTGTTGGATGAGGATTATGAAGAAGTTAAGGGCTACGGCACTAAGGGCCGCTCTTTTTACGGAGGTATCAAGGTAGTATTTTAGCAAAAAAGGGGCCTGGACCCATTTAAATTTGACTCCGTTTAGTTGTGGGCGTACCAGCCCCTTTTTCTCTCCCCAGAAAAGCAAAAAATTTTGGGGAAAATATATTGACAGAACGTTGACTTTGTTGTTCTATAATATAGAGTAACTGTTCTATATAATGGGACAGGAGTGGGGAAAGATGGATTCAGATTTTATTGCCAAAAAATTCAGGCAGCACGAGAAAGTCAGGCGCCAGTTTAAGAAACACGGTTATGATATGGACGGCTCGCGTAAAGAGGTTTTAAAACGGGCCGGCAAAATTGCTGGGCCGGTTTTAGATGTGGGGACCGGCCCGGGCCGGATAGCCTATACCCTGGCGTTAGCCGGTTATAAAGTAACCAGCGTCGATATATCAGCTCAGGCCCAGGCGATTGCCAGGCTTTATGCCGATAAATTCAAGGTCAGAGAAAAAATCAGATTTTTAAAAATGGATGCGGAGAAGCTCGATTTCAAGGATAATTCTTTTAAGACGGTAATTTCGGTTAATCTTCTTCACGACGTCAAAAGCCCCAAGAAGGTTATCAAGGAAATCATCCGGGTCTGCCGGCCGGGGGGGAAAATCGTCATTACCGACCTTAATGAAAAAGGGAAAGATATAGTTAACCGGGTTTACAGAATAAATAAAGAAATTCACCGGGGAAAGAATTTAAATCTGGATAGGGTCGTAGGGGGCTCTTTAAAAAATAAGGGGATTGTCTTTAAAAAATACGATGGCGGCCCTTTAACGATTTTTACCGGGGAAAAACCTTTGTAGATTAAGAAAGGAGAAAAGATGCCCAATATGGTTTTGTATCTTTTATTAGGACTTTTGGCCGGAAGTTTAAGCGGACTTCTGGGTATTGGCGGGGGGACGATAATTATCCCCGTCTTAGTCTATATGTTTGGTTTCTCCCAGCACCAGGCTCAAGGAACTACCCTGGCTTTAATGGTTCCTCCCATTGGATTGCTGGCCGCTTTAAAATACTATCAGAGCGGGAATGTAAATATCCCTATCGCCGTATATATCTGTATCGGGTTTTTCTTAGGGGGATTTATTGGCGCCGTTTTCGCCCAGCCGGTTCCGGATTTATTTTTAAAAAAAATATTTGGAGTTTTTTTACTGCTGATTGCGCTAAAGATGATTTTAGGCAAATGAATTAAGAAGATCCGATTTATAAATTCAAGCTGACTTTAGTCAGACTAAATGGGCTTTAAGCCTACTAACAGCCGCAGATAGCATATATTATATTAAGGGGCCGAAAAAAAGCCCAAAAAAAGCTCAAAAAAAAGCGCAGAAAAATTTGACAAAGGGCTGAAAGTATGCTATATTTATAGTGGAAAAAGAAAAGAATAGAAAGGTCCGAGAAAGGCTAATCCATCGTAAGGTGGAGACGCAAAGCTACGGACCCTTAGCGAAAGCGAAGGGAGGCCGAGTTGCCGAAGAGAAAAAGCAGCTCGGTTTTTTTTGTTGAGAAGATGGATATTAGCAAAGCCCAATATAATACAATGATAGACCCTGGAAAGAGCTGAAAAAATTAAATAGAAACGCCCGATAAAGGCAAATCCGCCGTAAGGCGGGGGCGCAAAACCACGGGCCCTGAGTGCAGCTAAGGGCGGCCGGGCTGCCGAAGCAAAAGAAGCTTGGATAACCCGGCTTTTTATTTAGAAGAAAATGGATAGAGATAAAGAAGAAAGACAGAAGAGAGAGAAAGAGGAAGCCCAAGGACAGACCCCCGATTCTATGGGATATCCGATATCCTATAATAAAAAGAATAAAGGGGAGTCTGCAAGCGGGCTGTCTTTATATTTTTCTTCCCGCGGGGTAGAGCCGAAACAAAGGCAAGGCAGCTCAAAAAGCAATTCTTTATCTGATAATCCAGTAGAAAGTATCAACCTCTGGCAAAGGCATAAGCTAATTCTGAGAATCATTGCCTCGGTCATAATATTTACTTTTGTACTTACCCAATCAGACATTGTCTGGGCAGTCGATTATTTTAAAAACAAGAAATGGGAGAAGTCTTCTCCCCAGGCAGAACCTGTTCCTTTTTCTCCTAAGAAAACATCTCCTCTCCCGGCTACTTCCCAAGGGACTGTTCTTGATAAGCAGATTAAAGAGAAAAAAGAAAAGCCCGAGCCGCCCGTTAGCCCGATTAAGACCCCTTTTAAAAAAAGCAAGCCTCAAACTACCAAATTTTTTGATAAGGAAATTAAACTTCCTTCTAAGGAAGAAATCCAGCCTGAAAGCAAAACCTATTATGAGGAATCCAGCGGTTTCACTTTCATATTAGATGAAAAGGGGCGGGTTGTCTCGGCCATAGATAAAAAGGGTAATGTTTATAAACGGCAGAGAGACGGAAAACTCATCCCTTATCAAGGTACCTTCCGGACCGCCCAGGGTAAAAAGGCGGTATTAAAAGAGGGTAAAGTAGTTGAGCTAAGGGCAGTTCCGGCTAAAGAAGTCGATGAAACCGAAGGTATTAAGGAAAAAATACATGAGAAAGTAATTTCAAAAGATGAGGCGGCCAAAGGAAATAATTTAAAAGAGAGAATAAACGATAGAGCCGGGGAAATATTTTCTACTCTCCGAAAGACAATAAATAAAACCAAAGAATCATTTAATAACTTCGGCGAGACCTTATCTGAAAAAAGGAAAAAATTTGTTTCTACTCTGGGAATAGATAAGGCCAAGGAGGTTTTTGCCAATTTCGGCATAAAGAAAGCGGCTAATTGGCTTAAAGAGAAAGGGCTTTTTGCCATTAACTGTGCCACCCAGGCTTTAAGCACCCTTTTTGATTTCCTCAAGGTTCAGGTAAGTAAAGAGGAAATTGCCACGACAGTCATTTTAATTGATAGTTTTTTGGGCGTTGTAACTTCGAGTTCTACCGGACAAATCTCCACCTCTCTTTATGCGATGATAAAGGCTGCGGCCGCCCAGGATATTAAATTATACGCAGTTGAAACCAATTTTACGCAGTTAAAAGAAACTGAAGAACCGGTTATTGCCCATGTCGGCGGCAATCACTATGTGCTGGTTACCTCGGCCGGTGATGACGGAGTAACCGTAATTGATAATGGAGAGGAAATTAAAATTTCTAAAGAAGAATTTAATTCTCAGTGGGGCGGATATATTTTAAGCACCCGGGCCCCGCCCGAAGGAGAAATTAGAGTATTAACTCCTGAAGAAACGAAAGGGATAAAAGGAGCTAATTTTTTCTCTGATTATGTCTCCTCTCAAAACAAACCTCCTGTTCATGATTTCTCCAATGCAAACAAACCTCCTGTTCATGATTTCTCCAATGCAAACAAACCTCCTGTTCATGATTTCTCCAATAAAAGTTCCATCTCTTCCACGCCGATACCTCAGGCGACAGATTTTTCTTCAGTCAGTTCCGAGACTTTACCAAAGCCTACTGTAGGAGATGCTTTGTTAGCTCTCCAACAGGGTGGAGAAGCTGAGGGTGCTCGTGTTCTTAGAGAAGCCTTGGGATTACCCGCCCAGAGTACAGAATCTCCTTATACCCAAACGGACGATATACAAACTTCTTCCGTTCCCGTTCAAACCATCGAAACTATTAATACCGCTTGTGATGAGAAGATAGCTGACGCATATCAAAGAATGAAAAGTGGGGAAATTAATATTAGGGATTATTTCGATATAAAAGATGAAGCGAAAGATGAAAAAGATGAAGCACTTAAAGAACTTGGCGATGAGGCCTTAGAAGCCGGTTATTATGACGAGGCTTATGATGCTTACCATGAGATTGGTGTTAAAGAAGGCTTTGAAATGAAGGAAAAGATTGAATTAACAACGGGTGGAAAATACAGTCCTTTCACTGGGTACTCTGGTCCGGATAATCCTCTTATCAATAACAATCTTGGCGATGATTCCTCCTTGGGAAATGATGTTGGGGGTATTTATAAGGAGGCTGTTGAAGGTATTAATACAGGTATTTATTCCCATTCGCCCAATACAGTTACCGAAACCGTTACTGAAGAAAAAGGTGGAAAGCCAGTTGAGGTTACCAAGGTATATGCAAAGCCTCTCTTGAACCAGCCGCAGGCGGAACCTACCCTCCTCAGAACTATTGAAAAAAGTGATAATAATCTCACCGTAACCATTCCCGGTCTAAATTCAGACGGCAATTCTCAAACCGAAGTTTATTCTTATGATTTAGGCGGAGATGGCAGTGTTTTCGGAGTTGGAGTTACTCAGGCCGTCAATATTGACGGAACAGACTATCAAACAGTAAGCAACACCTATGACGGTGATTTCAATCCTACAGAATTTAAACATTACTATCTGCCGACAGAAGGAGAAACCACTCCCGGCACATCTCATCTTCAGGAACATTGGCAGTTTGATAATTCAAAAGGGACAGCAGAGCAAACAGTCTATGAAGAAAACGGTGAGAAAGATTATGAAAATACTTTCGATAGCGCCGGCCGTTTTCTAAATGGCACTGACTATAATGCCCTAGATACAGAGGGTGTCCACTCCGGAATCGATGTTTCCGAAACGGTTAGCTGGGGGGGGAATGCCTATCTCCCGGCCGGTATCAATGTACAGTTAATTCAAGGAGAGGGTGAAGATAAAGGCGAGGTTTTTTATAATGCCGGCTACCAGGATGTTAAAAATGTTGATATCGACATATATGCGGATAACAATACCGGCGGGGGGCCACAAGAGGCGGTAATCACCGGAACTAACATTGGAGTATTGCCCGACGGGTCATCTGCCGGAGAAGTATCGGGTTTATTCAACCGGGTGAATCTCGACCCCAGTCTTTTAAATGAAAATGGCAGCTTGGTAAAAGCAGGCTTTGAGCTTGAAAGCAATACCTACCTGACTGACGATAAAGGAAAGTGGGTAGTAGAAAAATATGGGAATAAATACAGCCCTCAGATAGTTGACCACAGGCAAACTGAGTATATTAACGCTGGGCAATTTGATGCCAACGATATGTTTTATGCTCCTGCGGAATTAATTTCTACTCCCGAACTTTCAGGGACGGTGAAAATTGAAAGCTCCCTCCATAATGATTACGATGATTCTTTTAAGAAAACCGGTTCAAAGGCAAATGTTAATGCTCTCGGCAAGGATGTTTTAGGTAGTTCAATAGATATCACCCAGGAGCAAACTACCGGGAATTATAGATATGACCAAAACGATAATCTCCTTAGTTTTAACCAGGATACAACCATTGAAAATGGGGTGCAGAAGTTAAATTTTGATGAAACAACCACTATTGATTATCAAAAAGGAAGTATTAATACCTCCGGCACGATAAAGGGGACCGATATTGACGGGAGCTCCGTTGATGCCGCCATTAACTCAACCACCAATCCAGGAGAAGGAACCTCTTCAACCTTTATCAAGAGCCAAGAAGGAAGCTCTCCGTTAAATCTTAGTATAATTACCACCCCCACCGCTGATGGCCAGGGAAGCTTTACCCAAACCACCGGCAGCTATAAACAATTAGTTTTTGATGGCGAGACAAAGAATTATCTGCCACAGTCAGTCTATGTAGATAAAACAGTCACCAGCCAAAGAAAAAAGACAGATGCCGATAACTTTTCTATAACCACCGTCACCGAAGGTAACCTCTGGCAGGCAAATTCTTCTGGTGAGAAAATTGAAGGGAATTCGATTCCAACCCTCGATAACCCCAACACCAAAAACTGGACCATTCATAGCCGCGAACCCGTTTCCGGCCAGGCCTTTAGCTATACAATTGAGACAATTGAGGAAGGAAAAGGTAATGCCAAGGATATATTAGGTTTCGAAAATTCCGCTACCGGAAGCTATAACTTTTCTCAAATAACCGAGGTAAACTGGACCATATACAATGGGTTGGATGAATTAGTTTCTCAATCAAGCACAACTTCTCCTAGAGTTGGCACCTTTACCTTTGACACCGGACAGAGTGAGTTGGTTCAGAATATCCAGGGTGAAGGGAATATGTTTGGACAGGCAGGGAGCTGGGATGAGAATGCTACCCAGACGCTGAGTGATAAGGGTGGAAAAGATATTGAAAGTATCGTCTTTGGCAAAGATAGTACCAACTACTTGAATGGCGAGGATGTATTAGAGATAGATAACAAACTTCTTGGCACCTTCACCTTTACTAACGGCCAGAGTAAGTTAACCCAGAATATCAGCGGTGACGCAGAGATGTATGATCAGGCAGGAACCTGGGATGAGAATGCTACCCAGACGCTGAGTGACAAAGGCGGCAAGGATATCGAAAGCATTGTCTTTGGAGAAGACAGCACCAACTACTTAAACGGTAAGGATGTATTAGAAATAGATAACAA
>Ga0180433_10001294_pt1 | contig 42026 bp, 37 predicted proteins | sample SS_ome_8_FD_132980 | JGI IMG/M metagenome (GOLD analysis project Ga0180433, IMG submission 132980) | Hypersaline lake sediment archaeal communities from the Salton Sea, California, USA - SS_1_D_1 metaG | ecosystem: Environmental > Aquatic > Non-marine Saline and Alkaline > Hypersaline >...
AGCGATCGAGAAGGGCCATACTCCCTGTAAAATATGCGCTCCTCCTCAGAAGGACTCGTCGGAGAAGGGGGAGGAAGAGAAGGAGAATTAGCCTGTTGTACGCTACCGGCCGGGGAGGGGGTGGAGCCTTAACGGGAGTTTTTTAATGGATAAGATCAAAGAAATGATCGGCCAGGAATTCTGGGGCAACGCCATCTGGCAGTACCTGGTTTTTTTCGGCTTGATCGTACTGGGGATCCTGCTGGGAAAGATCTTTTATTACATTTCCAAGGGGAAGCTGCGGAAGGCGGCCGCCCGGTCCAAGACCAAAATCGACGATTACCTGATCGATATCATTGAAGAACCCCTGGTGCTTTTGATCATTACCGGCGGAGTCTGGGCGGGCAGCCGGTTTTTGACCCTCAGCGCGGCCGCCGATAAGATTTTCGGTGAACTGATCCTGGTGCTGGTGGCCATGACCATCACCTGGTTCGTGATCCGGCTGGTGGACATGCTGATCCGGTACTATCTTGAACCCCTGGTGGAAAAATCGGAAAGCAAACTGGACGATCAGATCCTGCCGATTATGAGAAAGACCGCCAAAATCGTCATCCTGCTGCTGGCATTGATCGTCGTCCTGTCCAACCTGGGATATGATATCCTTTCCATTCTGGCCGGTCTGGGAATCGGCGGTCTGGCCCTGGCCCTGGCGGCCCAGGATGCGGTCAAGAATATCATCGGGGGCGTCTCGATATTTATGGACAAACCGTTCCAGATCGATGACTGGGTGGAAATCAACGGGAAATCGGGCTCCGTGGTGGAAGTGGGGTTGAGAAGCACCCGGCTGAAATCCATCGGCGGCACCACCTTCGTTCTGCCCAACAGCAAGGTGGCCGATGCCATACTGGAAAATTATTCCACCCGTTCGGCCCGCCGGATGACCCTGAAGATCGGATTGACTTATGATACCAGCACCGAAAAGATGAAGAAAGGCATGGATGTAATCCGCCGGGCCCTGCAAAGCGTTGAGGGGATCCAACATGAGGATATCATGATCCGTTTCGTTAATTTCGGCGATTTTTCCCTGGATCTGGAAGTCGTCTACTGGATTACCGACATGTCGGACTGGAAGATGATCATTCACCGGGCCAATATGGAGATTAAAGAGCAGCTGGATGCGGCCGGGGTGGAGATGGCCTTTCCCACCCAGACCCATTATGTCTTCCAGCAGCCTTAACAGGAACGGGCAGCCGCAGGGATGGCTGCCCGGATTGCCAATTGCCACTAAATAGAGGGAGGTAAAAATTATGAACAAGACAGAGATGATTCAAAAGTTGTCGAAAAAAACCGGACTTTCCATGAAGGATTCCGAGACAGCGGTGAATGCCATTTTTGATGCCCGGTCGGGCAAGGGGATCATCGCAGTGGAACTGGATGCCGGAAGAAAGGTGATCATCCCCGGTTTCGGCACCTTCAAGACCGTATCCCGGAAGGCCCGGATGGGCCGAAATCCCAAAACCGGCCAGACGATGAACATCCCGGCCAAAAAGTACGTCAGCTTCAAAGCCGGGAAGACCCTGAAAGAACGGGTCAGCGTTTAAGTGACCTGATCCCGGTCGACCCCGTGTCCGGCCCGCCAGCCGATGCCAAGGGCAAAGCCGGCCGGGCCCGGGTTGTTTTTTCACCGGGGAGGGGTACATCCGATAGGCAAGGTGAGGTACCCCGTTTCCCGGCCGGAATGATCCACAAGTATTACAAAATCCCGTGTATAGCGGGAATCATCACTGAAAAGGAGGGGGTGCCCCCTCCTTTCCAGATTGAAAAACAGAATGAGTTGCCGGGCTAAAAACCTTTGAGCCAGGTGGCCAGGAAGAGCAGCAGCCAGGCCACTACCATGATCCAGTAGGTGATGCCGGCAATCGGAATGAAAGGAACGAAGAAATTGATGATGCTGACCACAGCCAGAATCAGTGAAAGGAACCAGACCCATTTTTTGGGTGCATTTAACCTCATGATCGACCTCCTATAGTCTCTTGGCTACAGTATGCCTGAAATAAAAAAATATTACAATTAAGAATCCAATTTTTTATTGCCTGATCGGAGGAGGGGGCTACCAGTCCCGGTAGGAGGATCCATCCAGGGCCACCAGTTCCGATTGGGTGTATACATCGTAAACGTTATCGCCGCCCCAGTACCGGGAATCCGGTTCGTCCTCGTAACTTCGCAATCCCCAGCCCGCTGAACCGGTCATCGGATCCCTGGGGATGCGGCGCAGAAATTTTTTGATCCGGGTCTGTCCTTCCGGGTCCCGGTATTCGATTCCCTGAACCAGCGTCTCCAGGTCCGGGGGATAGCCGTAACTGTCCTCGTTCACCGGTATCTGGTTCTCTTCCACGAAAGCGTGGTACTCGTCGATGGCATTGCGCAGTTCCCGCAGGGCCCTTCTCAGTCGCAATTCCTGCTCCCGTTTGACCGAGGTCTCCACCATGGGAACCGCAACCGCGGCCAGCAGGGCAATGATGAAGATCACCACCAAAAGTTCAATCAGAGAGAAGCCGCGAACGGGCGAGAGGGGTGGGGATAACCTTTTCAATATCGTTTGGGAGGCCGTTTTCGAAAATCTCCCGGTTTGCGATCGCGCCTCTGGGGCTGGGTGTTTTGAAAATCCTTCAGGTTGAGTTTGATGCGTCCCTTCATCCGGTCGATACTGGCCACAACCACATCCACCTTCTGCCCCATTTTAAAATCATCGGGGGTTTTGCGGGCGGGTTTGAGGTCTGACACATGGAGCAATCCCACCTTCCCGGGCAGGCATTCCACAAAAATGCCGTAATTCTCTTTACGGACAATCGGTCCCGAGTAGGTCTGGTTGACTTCCAGGTCCTGGACCAACTGCTGGATCTCCTGGATCAGGGCAGCGGAGCTCTCGGTATCGGGAGTGGCAATATGAACGGTGCCGTCGTCCTCAATATTGATCTTGGCATTGTAATCGGCGATAAATTTTTTGACCGTCTTGCCTCCCGGTCCGATCAGATCCTTGACCTTGGCCGGATCGATCTTGATATCCTTGATCACCGGCGCGTACTTGGACAGCGCCGGGGCCGGGCGGGGGATCTTTTCCTTGATTTTGTCCAGTATGAACAGGCGGGCGGCCCGGGCTTTCTCCAAGGTCTGGGTGATAATGTCATCGTTCAACCCCCCCATTTTGATATCCAGCTGAATGGCGGTAATGCCTTTTTCCGTTCCGGCCAGTTTAAAATCCATGTCACCGAAGTGATCCTCATAGCCGGCAATATCGGTCAGAATCTGATACTGGTCCCCTTCTTTGACCAGTCCCATGGCAATACCGGCCACCGGGGTGCTGATGGGAACGCCGGCATCCATCAGCGCAATGGTGCCCCCGCAGACACTGGCCATGGAAGAGGAACCGTTGGATTCCAGGATATCGGATACCACCCGGATCGTGTAGGGGAAATCCTCCAGGTCGGGGATGATGGGAGAGAGGGCCTTTTCCGCCAGGCATCCATGGCCGATTTCGCGCCGGGAGGTGCCCCTGAGAAATTTAACCTCTCCAACGGAAAAGGGGGGAAAATTGTAATGGAGCATGAATCTCTTGAATTCATCGTGGACCACGGAAAACTCGTCCAGCCGCTTGGCGTCTTCTTCGCAGCCCAGGGTGGTGGTGACCAGGGCCTGGGTTTCCCCCCGGGTGAAAACACCGGAGCCGTGGGCCCGGGGGAGCACTCCGAATTCTATGGTGATGGGACGGATGGTGTCAAAATCCCTTCCGTCGGTTCGTTTTGCTTCGGCGAGCAGGGTCTGACGGAATTGCTCGGATTCGATCCGGTGCAGGGCCCGCTTGTATTTGGGCAAAAGTTCTTCATCTTCCACCAGATCGAACAGTTCCTGCCGGATGATATCCAGTTTTTGGTGACGCTGGTCCCGTTCTTCGGAAAAGATGGCGTCTTTGATCAGATCGCGGTGGGATTTGTTCAAGGTCTGGTAAATCTCCTCCAGCTTTTCATCACCGGTGACGGTGATCTTGTCCGGGTTGATCAGTTCCAGCTGGGCTTCACATATTTTCTGGATATGCCCCTTGGCGATCTGCAGTCCTTCTTTGAATAGCGATTCGGAAAATTCCTGTCCTTCGGCCTCCATCATGACAATATCGTCCTTGGTTCCCGCCGCGAGGATTATCATATCCAGTTCAGTGTGGATTTTTCTTCCGGGATTGACGATAAAACCGTCTTTTCCGTATCCGATCTTTACCGCTCCCAGCGGTATGTCGAAGGGAATCGTAGAGGCCATCAGGGCGGCGGAGGCGGAGATAATGGCCAGAGAGTCGTAATCGATGCTGAAGTCAGCGGACATCAGCATGGAGATAATCTGGGTTTCATTAAAGAAAGCCTCCGGGAACATCGGCCGGATCGGCCGGTCGATCAGACGGGACAACAAAACTTCCCGTTCGGAGGGTTTGCCTTCCCGCTTGAAAAATCCCCCCGGTATCAGCCCGGCGGAATAATTGTACTCCCGGAAATCCACCATGAGGGGAAAGAAATCCTGGTCTTCGTGGACCTCGTCTTTCATGTTGGCGGTGGTGAGAATCATGTTGTCCTTGTAGGAGACGACGGCCGAGCCGTTGGACTGCTTGGCCCATCTGCCGGTCTCGATGGTGATGGGGTTTTCCCCTAATTTAATATCAATGCGCTTTGTCATTGGGTTCTCCTTATTAGAATAAAAAAAACTTCAGTTGAACAATGGCTTGTAACTGAAGTTTACTTTCGCAACCCCAGGTCCTTGATCGTGGACTGGTAAGCGGTAAAATTCTGCCTCTTGAGGTATTTGATCAATTTCTTTCGCTTGGAGACCATCCCCAGCAATCCGCGCCGGGAATGGAAATCTTTTTTATGTTGTTGCATGTGTTCGGTTAAATTCTTGATACGGGTGGTTAAAATGGAGATCTGCACTTCGGGGGAACCGCTGTCCTTGTGATTTCTCTGGAAGCGACTGATCATTTTCTGTTTCTCTTCTTTGGTAATACTCACAAATTCCTCCTAAATCCATGGAGATTTACGGTCATGGATTCTGTCATTTTATCAAAAACCGTCAGAAATGTAAATCTCACTGATTATTTTGATTGCATGAAAAGATGGACCCATTATACCCTGATTTGGCTTCAATGGCAAATGTATCGGGAAAATCGGTTGTTTTTTCAGTTTTTTTCCCGGGAGGATCGGCGGGCGGATCCGGTCCAGAGTACCACCTGGTTCCGGCCCTGCTGCTTGCCCCGGTACATGGCCTGGTCGGCCTTCTGGATGCATTCCGCCAGTGAAACGGATCCATCGTATTCGCAGATGCCGAAGGTCATGGTCACCCGCAAGGTCCGATTGCCGCAGGGGATCGGAATTTCGGCGATCTTCTTCAGGATTTTCCGGGTAATGACCCGGGCCCCCCGCCCGCCGGTTTCGGGAAGCAGCAGGATAAATTCTTCCCCTCCCCAGCGTCCCGTGTGATCCAGCCGGCGGAGACTGGACCGCAACCGCCCGGCCACGGCGATGAGCACCTGGTCTCCGCAGGCATGGCCGTACCGGTCATTGAATTTTTTAAAATGATCGATATCCCCGATGGCGATGGAGAATCCCTTGCCGCTCCGTTGAAAACGGTCCATTTCCCGGCCGCACCTTTCCAAGAAATCCGAGCGGTTGCTGATTCTGGTCAGGTGATCGGTTCGGGAAAGCAGATCCAGTTTCCGGTTCTGTTCTTCGATCAAACGGTTGGCGGCGGCTTTGGCCCGGTATTGGCGGTAGGTCAGGAACACCACGACACCCAGGATCAGGAGCCCGGCGATCAGGGTATTGCGGACCAGTTGTTCCTGACGGAGTCTCAGATTCTGGATTTCCCGGGACTGGGTCAGAAGCTGGATTTCCCGGTCCTTTTTCTCCGTCTGGTAGCGGGTCCGGATGTCGGCGATCCGCTTGCCGGTCTTTTCGTTGAATATTTCGTCGTTCAGGCGTTTGAACTCTTTGTGGTATTGCAGGGCCCGGGCCGGGCGATTCTGGCTTTCGTAGAGTTCCGACAGGGCCTTGAAGGCATCTTTGAGTACGATCCCGGCCTTGATCTCGCCGGCCAGCTCCGCTGCCTTGTGCAGATGGGTCAGGGCCCGGGCGGGTTCCTTGCGTGACAGGTGGATCCGGCCCAATTCGAGGTAGATATTGGCGATGTCCCGTTTTTCACCCAGGGTCTGCTTGATCTCCAGGGCCTGCTGAAAAAAGGAGATGGCGGCGGTATAGTCCTTCAGGGCCCGGTGATCCTCTCCCAGGCTCACCAGGGAGTTGGCCACATTGCTTTTTTCCTTCAGCTCCCGCCGGATTTCCAGGGAACGGGTGTGGTAGTCGATGGCCTGGCTGAAATCTTCCAAATCCTGGTAAATATCTCCGATGTTCTTCAGGGTGCTGGCCACCCCCCGGCGGTTGCCCAGCTCCCGGTCGATATCCAGAGACCTTTGATAATGTTCCAGAGCGGTATCGTAATCCTTGATATCGGTGTATATGGAGCTGATGTTGCTCAGGGTGGAGGCCAGGCCCGCCCGGTCATTCAGGTGTTCCTTGATCCGCATGGATTTGAAGTAGTAATCCAGCGCGTCGTCGTAGCGTCCCAGGATCTTGTAAACCACTCCGATGTTGTTCAGGGTGGAGGCGATCCGCCGCTGATCCCCCATTTCCCTTTTGATTTCCAGAGATTTGAGGTAGTTTTCCAGGGCGGCGGGATATTCGCCCAGGGTTTCATGCACGATGCCCAGGTTGTTGTAGGCCCCCGCCAGCCCGGCCCGGTCCTGGATTTCGGCGGTGAGTTCCTTTAACTTCCGGAAGTATTGCCGGGTCCGCGTGTATTCCCCTTGGCGAAAATAGATCATCCCTGTGAGATTGAAGAGGCCGACCAAATTTTTCTGATCTTTCAATTGACGGGCGATTTTCTCTCCTTCTTCGGCCCGGGCCAGGGCCCGGGGGTAATCGCTGGTCATATAGTAGGCCCGGGTGATCGCCTGATAGACAGTCGGAAGCATCTTTTGGGGGAACCGGTCATGATCACGGAATTGCAGCAGGGCTTCACCGGTTTCGATGAATTGCCGGAGATCCGTCGGAAGATTCCCGCGAGCGGTTTTCAGCCAGCGATCTACGGCCCCGGGCAGGTCGACGGCCGGATTGATCCCGCCTCCTTCCCGGTTATGGGAGGGGATCGGCATCCATCCGGTGAAAAGAACGATCATGAACAGAACCCTGGCTTTCATTCGCACTCCCATCCCGGATCAATACCGGTGCGGTATTCCATGTTACCACTGCCGGAGGAGATTTGCAATCCGTACGGGCCGGGGTCAGGAGCCGGGCCGGGAAAAGGTTTTCGGGGAAAAAGCAGGGCAATATAGTTGCGTTGGATAAAAAAGTGTATTACACTGTAGCCGGTATGCCTGGCAGGATATCCCGGCGGCAGTCCTTCGTTGCGAAGGGCTTCGTTCTGGATCCCCAGGAGGAGTGCAGGACATGACGGAAGAAAACCAGCCGTTTTTTGTGCATGAAAGCAGTTACGTGGATGAGGGTGCGGTGATCGGTGCGGGCACCAGAATCTGGCATTTTTCCCATGTGCAGTCCGGGGCATCCATCGGTCGGGACTGCAGTATCGGGCAGAATGTCAACATCGGCCCCAACGTGATCATCGGGGATCAGGTGAAGATCCAAAACAACGTATCGGTTTACGAGGGAGTGATCCTGGAGGATTATGTCTTTTGCGGTCCTTCCATGGTGTTTACCAACATCCTCAACCCGCGCTCGGAATATCCCCAGCGGGGGTCGGAGCATTATATTCCCACCCGGGTGATGAGGGGTGCCTCCCTGGGGGCCAATTGCACCGTTATATGCGGCAATACGATCGGACGCTTTGCTTTTGTCGGGGCCGGAGCCGTGGTGACCCGGCCGGTTCCCGATTACGGACTGGTGGTGGGGAATCCGGCGAGCCTGCGGGGATTCATGTGTGAATGCGGAACGATCCTGAAACTTTCCAGGGAATCCGAGCATGCGGAGGCCCGCTGCCCCCGGTGCGGGCGGTCCTATCAGCAAAAAGGCCTGAAAGTAAGCCCCATAAACAGTTAAAGGAGCGAATCCATGCAATTCATTGACCTGGCTGCTCAGCAGAAACGCATCCGCCGGAAATTGGAACGCAATATAATAAGGGTACTGGATCACGGCCGGTATGTGATGGGGCCGGAGATCATGGAGCTGGAGCAGAAACTGGCCGGTTACTGTTCGGTGAAACATGCGGTGGGGGTGGGCAGCGGCACCGATGCCCTCCTGATGTCCCTCATGTCCCTGGATATCGGTCCCGGGGATGCCGTTTTCACCACCGGGTTCACCTTCATTGCCACGGCGGAAGTCATCCAGCTGGTCAACGCCCGGCCGGTGCTGGTGGATATCGAACCGGATACCTTCAACCTCTCTCCAAAGTCCCTGGAAGAAGCCATCGCGAAAACTCTCCAGGAGGGCCGCTCCCGCCCCCGGGCGGTCATACCGGTGGATATTTTCGGGCAGTGCGCGGATTACGAACAGATCTATCCCATCGCGGAACGATACGGGCTGGCGGTTATTCAGGATGCCGCCCAGAGTTTCGGAGCTGTCAGCCGGGGGCAGCGGGCCGGCAGTCAGGGGGATATCGCCGCTACCAGTTTTTTCCCCGCCAAACCACTGGGGGCTTACGGGGATGCCGGCATGGTGTTTACCGATGACGAGGACCTGCATCAGAAACTGCTGTCCATCCGGATCCATGGGATGGGGACGGACAAGTACGAGAATGTGCGGGTGGGTCTGAACGGCCGGCTGGATTCGATCCAGGCGGCCGTACTGCTGGCCAAGTTCGAGATCTTCGAGGAGGAGATGAAAATGCGGCAGGAGGTGGCGGATCGGTATACCCGCCTGCTCAAGGACCGGGTGACGGTCCCCGTGATCCGGGATGGCAACCGGTCCGCCTGGGCCCAGTATTCCGTTCAGCATCCCCGGCGGTCGGCCATCATGAAGGCCCTGGCCGAGGAGCAGATCCCTTCGGCGATTTACTACAAAATCCCCCTTCACCTGCAGAAGGTATTCGGGTCCCTGGGATACCGGGAAGGGGATTTTCCGGTTACCGAGCGGGTTTCCAGGCAGATTTTCAGCCTGCCCATGCATCCCTATCTGAACCCCGCCGACCAGGAACGGATCGCGGAAATCATCCGCCGCTATTGATGGGATCGGGCGGGTTTGCTACAATGAAAGCAAATCGGGTGACCTTTGGATAAAATGAAAAAAAAAGCCCAAAAGGACCGGTTTCCAGCAGACGCTTCGCCGCCGTCCCGCTCGCTGGCGGAGGGGGAATACCTGATCGGCAAACGGTTCCGTGTGATCCGGGAAATCGGCCGGGGCGGGATGGGAAATGTCTATCTTTGTGCCGATGAGCGTCTCCACCGCAACGTGGCGGTCAAACACATCAGGCTGAACCGGTTCGAACAGTCCTTTTCCAAACAGCGGTTCATGCGGGAAGCCCGTACCGCCTCCCGTCTCGAGCATATCAATATCTGCAGTATTTACGAGATCTTCGAGGAAGGGGAGAACAACTATATCGTGATGCAGTATGTGGACGGCATTACCCTGGATCAACTGATCCAGTACAAGAAGCTGAGCCTGAAACGGATCCTGAATATCGCGGTTCAGATTGCCCAGGGGCTGATGGAAGCCCATTCCAAAAATATTATCCATCGGGATATCAAGCCCGGAAATATTATCATCGACCAAAAGGGAGTGGTCAAGATCCTGGATTTCGGCCTGGCCAAATTCACCCAGAAAACCGACAAGGAAAGCGGATTTTCCAATCTGAAATCCGACCTGACCCAGGCCGGCATGATTGTGGGAACGGCCTGTTACATGTCCCCTGAACAGGTGAACAATCACAAACTGGACCATCGGACGGACATATTTTCCTTTGGTGTTCTTCTTTATGAAATGCTGGAGAGGAAGAATCCCTTCATGCAGAAGGACCAGATTACCACCCTTTACAATGTGCTTAACAAACCGGTAACCCTGAAACGACCGGTTCCGGGCGACCTGCAGAAGATTGTGATGAAATGCCTGCAACGGGACAGAAAACTCCGATACGATCGTTTTTCACCCATCATCGAGGACCTGAAGAGGGTATCGTTTCTGTTCAAGGGAGTGAAAAAATCGGACAGCAGCGAGACCGAGATCTTATCTCTGGGAGAGAAGGAAGAATTTTTCGGAGAAATCAGCAGCACCGGGGATGAGGAATTCAGGGACATCGTCAGCAAGGTGAAAAAACTGAAAGCCCTGACCCGTCCCATATGGCCTTTTCAAAATAAAATTTTCCGGTGGGTATTTGCCGGGCTTCTGATCATCCTGCTGGGGGGAGCGGTTTATTTCCTGGGTCTGAAGGAAAGACCGGCCCGATCCGTTGCGGACCGGTCGAACTTTCTGATATCCCTTTCAAAAATCAAGACCGAGGTCCCGGGAGAACCGGAGCTGGGGTCGATCATTGATTTTATCCTTTACCATTCCCTGAACCAGTTTGAGGAATTCGGGGTGATCCGCCAGGCCGAACTGCAGCAGATTATCGACCAGCAGGAGAAATACCGGCTGAATACGGAATCAGAATCCGGCAACAATCCATACCAGCGGTTCCGGGTACGGTATCGGCTGGAGGGACGGTATGACCGGAATTACAATTTTGACGTGAACCTCCGGCGAACCGACCGGCCCGAAGATCCGGCCAGCATATTTCATATCACCGGCGTGGGGGAAAACCTGGGTTCGCTGCTGGAATATGAAATCGATGACCTGGTGGCGCAGATATACCTGAAGATCTTTCCCCAGCAGAAACTGCACGAGCTCAAGGTCCTAAAGACCGCGGATTACCTGGGCGCCGATTTCCCACGGCTGGCGGATCTGTACCGGGGGACCCGTTATCTGGGCAACCGCCAGATCAACCGGGCCCAGCTCTTTTTGCGCAAAGCGGATGGCATCCCCCTGGCCAATCTGTACCTGGCAGAGCTCCATTATTTTGCCGGAAACCGCAACCAGGCCCGGAATTACATCGAGAAGTTGTATCCCGATCAACTGCATCGACTGCCGGTGACCCTGCGGCATCGGGTCTGCGCCCGGCAGGCCAGCCTGGATCTGGCGGTTTTCGAGCAGATTCGCCATCTCAAAGAATTGACCCGGAAACTGTACCTTTCCAAGGAGATTATCTTTCAGCTGGCGGAAGCCTATTTTTACCAGGGACGCGCTCTGGACGCAAAAAAATATTATGAAGAAGCCCTGGCTCTGGACCCGGATTATTCCATGGCCCTCAACCATCTGGGGTACTGTTACTCTTACCTGGGACAACACAATCGGGCCATCAATCTTCTGGAACGGTACAGTATGATCGATAAAACGGCCAATTCCTATGATTCCCTGGGGGACGGGTATTTTTTTCAGGGTCAGTTGGCCAAGAGTGAGCGGTTTAAAAAGGAGGCCATTTCCCTGGATCGGGACAGCGTGCCCTGGGCCTATATGACCATCGCCGATATCGATGTTTTGAAAAGGAGATATGACCGGGCCCGCGCCAATCTGGACCAGTACCGCCGGTTGATGGGGGACCTGCAGAGCGAGGCCTTTTTTCATTCCCGCAATGCGTATATCGATCTACTGGAAGAACGTCCCCGGGACGCCCTGGCCCGGGTCGAGCGGGCCATCCAGGCGGATGATTCCCTGAAGATGGATATCGATGTAATTGCCGAGGCCTACTGGATCAAGGGCCTGATCCTGCTCGAGCTGGGGCGGAGGGCGGAAGCCCGCCGGCAACTGGAATGGCTCTCGGAATTGAACCGGGCCTTCCAAATCTCGGCGGATCATTATTTTGTCTCCCATAAATATTGCCTGCATCTCAAGGCACGGTTGCTGGAGGCGGAGGGCCGGATTCAGGAAGCGGCGGCCACCTTCGCCGAATTGATGGAATTGGAGTACAAACTCTGTTTCCAGATTACCTATTTTCATTACCAGTTCTTTGCCCAGGAACGGGCCCGTTTTTATTCCCGTCAGCAGCAGTATGACCTTGCCCTGGAAAAAATCGAGGACTGCCTGGCCTTCAACCCCGATTACCTCCCGGCCCTGGAACTGAAATTGGAGATTCTGGAACGTCTGCAGCAAAACCCGGAAACCTTCGAGCCGCTGCGCAACCGCATCCTGGAACTCCTCGACCGGTAAACGGTCCGGGGAACCCCTTTCCCTCCCGCCTCCTTGTTTAATCGCCCCATTTGTGATAATAGTAATATCTGATGAGAAGCAAACCGCTGGTGCTTTTTCTCCTTCTTCCCCTGCTGCTGCAAAGTGGACAGGCCGCCTTTTCTGCCGGTCAGGAAAAAACCGGATCCCCCGCCGTTTCTCCCGAATCCGACCAGAGGGTGATAATCGATGCGCTCCAGAAACGGCTGGTCGGCGAAGAACTCATGGAATTGCGGGGAGATGTGGAGATCCGGTTCGGAAAGTACCGGTTTTTCACCGATTTTGCCACCTTCAACCTGAAAACCAAGGAAGTCAGGGCCCCGGGAAGGGTGACCATCTATTCACCGGGAAATACCCTGGTGGGCGCAAACCTTACCTTTGATATCGACAGCCGGCAGGGGCAACTGACCGACGTGTACGGTTTTATTCCGCCTTCGGTTTTTTACCGGGGGGAGGTGGTAACCCAGAACAGCGATGAGCAGATTGATTACCGGCACCTGACCTTCAGTTCCTGCAACCAGGTGGTTCCCCTCTGGAGCCTGCGGTCTTCCCGGGGCCGCCTGGTGAAAGACCGCTACATCCGCATGAATGACGTGGTGTTCCGGATCAAGAAAGTGCCGGTGTTCTACCTGCCCGTACTTCAGTACCCCATCCGGGAGGGAGGTCGCAGTACCGGGTTTTTGTTTCCCAATATCGGCAATTCCAAGGAAAAAGGTCTGGTGATCAGCAACCAGTTTTTCTGGGCGCCTCGCCCGGACCTGGACTTTACCCTGGGATTTGACCATTTTGCCCAGGTGGGCAACGGATTCTATGGCGAAGCCCGGTGGCTTTTCCAACAGTTTGAAGGCAATGCCCGTTACTACCAGATGTTCCACAAACTGGACGAAGAAGGCCTGAATGTACTCAATAAAAAGCGCCGGTATGATTACCTGGCCAGCATGGAGGTGAAAAAGCGCTTTCAGTTCTGGAATACCGAGGTGATCGCCAATGTCAACCGCCAGAGTGATCCCAATTTTTTAAGGATTTTCAGCAAGGCCTTTGCCTCCCAGATTACCACCAGTTTCAGTTCACTGGTGGGTTTAAATTCCACCGTCTCGGATACGGTGCACCTCACGGCCCGGGTGTCGGAGAATCAGACCTACCTGCCCAGTCAGAATTACAGTTCCCTTAACCGTGCGCTTCCCGTGGTAAACCTGCGGGTCAGTCAGCAGAAGATCGGGAAGATTCCCGGTTATTTCTCTTTTGATCTGGGATACCAGAATACCCTGCGGAGCGGTGAAAATTATCTGGACAGCGAGATCGTGTTCAACAAGGGGGAGTACAAGCCCCGGATCGCAGTCAACCCGGTATACACTGTGGATGTAATCAAACTTCCCTACCTCAGTGCTTCGCTCAAGTACCAGGGAGATTACCATTATGAATTCAAGAGCCTGAATCCAGAGACCGGCGACATTGCTTCCGATCCCATACTGACCTCCAGCAACAAACTGCTCCTCAACCTGACCGGCCCGGTTCTTTACCGGAATTACGCCACCCGGCGCACCCGGTTGAAACATATGATCGAGCCCAGTCTTACCTACCGGTACGCCCTCACCAGCGACAATATCAACAACACCCTGAAGGTCAACGCCTCTGATTATCCGGATTATTCCTACCTGCAATTTGGTTTCAGCACCCGGCTGGTCAGTACCCCGAAGAACGAGGATCCCTCCCGGGATATTCTCAAGTACTCCCTTTCGCAATATTACTACTTTGATCCCCAACTGGCCTCCAGAAACCGGAAGGTCAACGGGGAGTATCCCCGGTTTTCAGAATTGTCCAACCGCCTGGAATTCTCCTTTCACCCTTCCTGGAATTTTGATTCCACCGTCAATTACAATTACTACCTGGATGAGTTTACCACCCTTCGTTTTCGGCTCAAGTACCAATACAGCGAGACCGTGCAGGGATCGCTTTTTTACAACAAGGACCGTAACCAGTACACGGCCCCGGACTGGCTGTTGAACCGGGCTACCGTCGGGGGCAGCCTGCTTTTCACCCCGGATTCAGTCCCTTTCAGTATCATTTCCAATATCAATTATGATCTTACCGATCAGAATTTCCGATTCGCGCGGATCCTGGGGGCCATCAAACTGCAATGTGTTCGAATCAATGTGGAAGTGTTGATCCGCAAAAATCTACAGAATGAAATTATCCCGGAATTCACCGTCGGAATATCCCTGGGCAACCTGGGAGCCGTCAAAGACCTTCTGGGGGGGGATCTGTAATGATGCGAAAAGCCCTGATTACGGGCTGTTCTGGATTTTTGGGCGGGCATCTCGCCGGGTATCTGGTAAAGAAAGGATACCGGGTGACCGGTTTTACCGAGGAGGAATCGTACCGGTCGGAAGATATCAGGGTGGTCCATTGTGATATCCTGGACCGGGAGGGGGTTGCCTCCCTGTTGAAAGCGGAACGGCCGGAGGTGATTTTTCACCTGGCGGCCCTGGCCAGCGTGGGCCGTTCCTGGAAACGGGAACGGCAGACTTACGAGGTCAATTTTCTGGGCACCCTGCATTTGATCGAGGCACTGAAAATCCATTGCCCCGAGGCCCGGCTGGTGTTGATGGGCTCCGCGGAGGTCTACGGAAGGAAAACCCGGCCGGTCAGCGAAAGATCCGGTATCGATATCCGCAGCCCTTACGCTCTTTCCAAGTATGCCATGGAATTACTGGGGGATCTGCATGCCCGGGCCGACGGGGTGGACATGGTAAAGGTAAGGGCATTCAATTTTACCGGACCGGGTCAGGCCCGCGGTTTCGTCATTGCGGATTTTGCCAGCCAGATCGCCCGGATCGAAAGGGGTCGGCAACCCCCGGTGATCCGCACCGGGGACCTGTCGGTGCGGCGGGATTTCTCCGATGTTCGGGACATCGTCCGGTACCTGCGGGCGGTGGACCGGCAGGGCGTTTCCAATCGGGTGTACAATCTCTGTTCCGGGCGGGTGGTGGCGATCCGGGACCTGCTGGAGATGCTGCTTCGAATGTCAGACCGGGAAATCCAGGTGGTTCGGGATCCCGAAAAGATCCGCCCGGTCGATATCCCGCTGTTGTGGGGGAACAACCGCCGGATCCGCGAGGAACTGAGGCTGGGTCCCCGGTACGACCTGGAGCTGACGCTGCGGGACATCCTGGAATACTGGAGAGGCAGGGACTGAGCAGTGCGGGTTCATATCATTACCGACCGCTTTTCCACCGGTGGGGGAATCGAACATATTTTCCAGCTGGTCTGTCGGATGCAGACCGTGCGCTTTGAAATTTATGCCGGTCCCGGGGAAGCCGAAAAGAAATTCCGGGGATTGAACAATGTTTCCGTGAAAAGCGGAAGCTACGCGAAGGCCGCCAAAGAGTCCCCTCCGCCCGACCTGTTGCATTTCCATCATCTCAAGCCCCTGTTTTGCTACCTGTTCCTCAGGAAGAGATTGCCGGTCCCGGTCCTCTACACCGCCCACGGTCTGCATGCCCGCAAGTACCAATTCAAGAGGGGGTGGCGATACTGCATTGCCGGGTCCCTGAGGCGGGCCGTTGAACGGCTCCTGTTTCGAAGGCTCGATCAGATCATCGCAGTTTCCCGGGCGGACCGGGAATGCCTGATCCAGAGCTATTCGATGAACCCGGACCGGGTGACCTACATCCCCAACGGGATCCAGCCACCGGCCCGATCCCCGGATCCCGCGTTCAGGGAACAATTCAGGATCCGTTGGGGCCTTCCAAAGGAAGCGGTTGCCTTTGTCACGGTGGCCCGGTTTCATTTCCAGAAGGGCTATGACATCCTGCTGCCCTCCATCCGGGCCGTGGCAAGCGGGAATCCCCGCCGGCCCTTTGGTTTTTTCCTGGTGGGTGACGGAGAAGAATTCATTCCCATTCAAAACCTGGCCGAAGAACTGGGAATTTCCCCGTGGATCCGGTTTTTAGGGCGCCGGGAAGACGTCCCGCGACTGCTCACGGCGGGGGATGTCTTCGTGTTGCCCTCCCGCTGGGAGGGCTTGCCCATCGGGATCATTGAGGCAGGATTTGCCGGTCTGCCGGTCATCGCTTCGGACACCTGCGGCAACCGGGAACTGATCGAGGACGGACGGGGCATTCTGTTTGAAAACCTGAACAGCCGGGACCTGGCGGAGAAAATCCGGGGAGTACTGGACAACCGCTATCCCCTAAAAGAACTGGCCGAGAGATTGCATCGGGAGATAACCCGCCGGTATTCCATTGACCGGATGGCGGTCGCCATTCAGAAGGTATACCGGAGATATGCACCATGACCTACGCGGAACCGGTTTTCCGTCCCCCAGCCGAAGCCGGTTCCCTGATCGTTCAGCTGACGGAGGGCTGTTCCTACAATCGCTGTACCTTCTGCCCGATGTACAAAAACAAACCATTCCGGCTTCGTTCCCCCGGGGAGTTCGAAGCCCATCTGGCCTTTCTGCAAAAGATCCGCGGCACCTCGGCCCACCGGGCGTTCATCGGAGACGGGGATCCCCTGACGGTGTCCACCGATCGAATTCTCCGGGCAATCCGGTCGATCCGGGAATATTTCCCCTCCGTCCGCAAGCTGGGTATCTACGGGTCGGTTTTTTCCCTCCGGGGGAAAAATGACCGGGAGCTGGCCGCCCTCAGAGACCAGGGCTTGAAATACGTTTACCTGGGGCTGGAATCGGGAGATGAAGAAGTTTTAAGACGGGTGGACAAATATACCTCCCGGGCGGAGATGATCCGGAGTGGAATCCGGGTGCTCAAAGCCCGCCTGGTGCTGTCGGCAACCGTTGTGATCGGTCTGGGGGGCCGGGACCGGTCAGAGCGGCACATATTGGCCAGTGCCGAACTGGTCAACCGGATCGGTCCTACCCATATTTCACTCCTGCGACTGATGCTTTCTCATACTTCCCTGGTGCGGGATCCCAACCATCGTTCTTTTTCGGATCGGGACTACCGGCGGGAGGTCGGAGAATTCGTTCGACGGGTTACCGCCCGGACCATTTTCCGGGCGGATCACGCCTCCAATCTGATTCCGCTCCGGGGAATATTGCCCCGGGACCGGGACCGGCTGTTAACGCGCCTGGGGCACATTTCCTGATCACGGGTAAAAGTCACCGGGTTGAAACCCTTTGGGGTCGGGATTCTGTCTTAGAACCGGATCCCTGCTGAATTTGATATTGAATGAGAAATGTGATATATAAATCTTTTACCGGTAAGGACTAAGATGAAAAATAAAGCGGCACTTTTCCTGTTGGTGGTCATCTGTCTCGTCTCCTGGTTATCCGCTGAAACAATCAGGGAGATCGTGATCACGGGAAATAAAAAGATATCCGAAGAAACGATCAAATTTTACATGAAATCCCAGCCCCAGGGTCCCTTTTCCCGGGAGACCCTGGTTGAAGACTTCGCCACCCTCTGGGAGACCGGCTTTTTTTCAGATATCGTATTTGAGAGTTCCGATACCCCGGAGGGAAAGGTGGTGACCGTGCGAGTGGTGGAGAATCCCACCCTTTCCACCGTTACCTACAACACCGGCCGGAGGGTAAAGGAAAAAGATATCACCGAAAAACTCCAGGAGGAAAGTATTCACCTGAGTTCTTCTTTTTACATCACGCCGGTCAAACTGAAAAAGGTCAAGCAGGTGATCCAGGATCTGCTGAAGGACAAGGGATTTTACAACGGGACCGTGGAAATCGTCAAAAAGCCCAGGGATGGAAATTCGCTGGATCTGGTCATCAACGTGGAAAACGGACCCAAGACCCGGGTGGCCGAGGTGATGTTCACCGGGATCGATACCGATAAAATTTCCCCCGGATTTTTGAAGAAGGGAATCAAGAACAACCAGGAACACAATCTCATCAGCACCATTCTGGGAAAAGATATCTACCAGCCTGCCAAGATCGGCGAAGATCTGGAAGAAATCAAGCTGAGGTTCAAGCAGAAGGGCTTTGTGGAAGCCCGAATCGGCAAACCCCGGATATCCATGCGGAACGGTCAGACCCTTTTCGGAAGCAAAGTGGTAAAAATGGTCTGGATCACCATCCCGGTTGATCCCGGGCCCCAATACCGTTACCAGGGATGCACGATCGAAGGAAACGAAATCGTCAGGACCGAGTATCTCCAATCCCTCATCACCCTGGAGGAAAACGATATTTACAACGAGAAGAAAATCCAGGACAATATCCAGGAAATCCAGAAGGTTTATCAGAATATGGGATACCTCTCCAGCCTGATTACTCCGGAAAAGGACCTGGATCCTGAAAAGAAGCATTTGACCCTGCGGTTGAAAGTGCACGAGGGAAAGATCGCTTACCTGAACCGGTTGTCCTTTGTGGGCAACACCTATACCAAGGACCGGGTGCTGCGGCGGCAGTTCTTCCTGCGGGAAGGCAGCCGGATCCGGGCCGCCTGGCTGGAGGATTCCATCCGCCGGATGAAGCAGCTGGGGCTGGTGGATATTGCCGACCCTCCCTTCAAGTTCAAGCAGAACCCCGAGGATCCCCAGCAGATGGATCTGGAAATCCATGTTACCGAAATGCACCGGCAGATGATCAATTTTCAGTCCGGTTACAGCGGTTACAACGGCCTGTTCCTGGCGGTGGGATATTCCACCAAGAACTTTCTGGGGGTGGGGGAATCCCTGTCCATCAACCTGAGTCACGGGGAAAGGTTGAAAAACTACCAGCTTTCCTTTACCGAACCCCGGCTTTTTCACCTGCCGGTCAATGTCGGGTTCAACCTGTTCAAAACCGATACCGACTATTACGGTTATTTCAAACGGAAAACCGCCGGATTCAGCCTGTTCACCTATTTCCGGTTCTGGCGGTATTGGGGTGGTCACCTGACCTATCGATTTTCCCAGATTGATGAAGACGAAATCACGGAAATTTATTACCCCTACTTTTATTTCAGTGGAACCATGTCCACCGTCGCCCCCACGATTTACTACAATACCGTCGATTCTCCGGTCTTTCCCACCTCCGGGACCAAGATCCAGTTTGATTACGGGTACTCGGGCGGATTTCTGGGAGGCGATGTGGATATCCACAAATTCACCTTTACCTTCGTAAATTATTTCCCGATTCACAAAGGGAAAACGCTGGGGGTTCAGTTTCGTTACCACGATATCATACCCTTCGGTGACGAATCCATCCCCCGGACCGAGAAAATATACCTGGGCGGGGAGCGCAGCATCCGGGGATTCCAACCTTACGCCATCGGTCCCCGGAATTTTCAGGGCTACAGCCTGGGCGGGGTCAAGGGATTTCATCTGAACGTGGAGTTCCATTTTCCCCTGTCCAAGGAATTCAGTATCATCCCCTTTTATGATATCGGCAACGCCTACGGCCTGGACGACGATATGAACCTGGGAAATGTGTACCAGTCCATGGGGGCGGAAGTCAAGATATTCATTCCCATGCTGAACGTTCCCTTCCGACTCATCTTTGCTTACAATCCACGCCTGCTGTATCCGGATGACAGTCATTTTGTGTTTCGTCTGGGAGTGGGCCCATCGTTCTATTGATATAAATGAAACCGAGGAGACGCATTATGAAGAAAAAAGTTTTCATGCTGGTCATGGTGGCTGTTTTTGGTTTGACCCTGCTGGCGGAAGTCAAGATCGGGGTGGTCAACCCGGCCTACGTGCTGGAGAACACCAACAAGGGCAAACGGATTCTGGAGGAACTCAAGGAATTGACCGAGGGGAAACAAAAGCAGATGAACCGGTTGCAGAACGAGATTAAGAACCTGCGCGAAGATCTGCAAAAACCCCTCAACGAGGCCACCAAGGAAGAGAAGAGCATCCTTCTGCAGAAAAAACAGACTGAACTGCAGCGTTTTGTAAAGGACAGCCAGAGCGAGATCCAGATGAGACAGCAGCGGAGCATGGTCCCCTATCAGCAGGAGATCATGCCGTTGATACAGGAGTACTGCGAGAAGAACAACTTCACGCTGGTACTGGATGTCAGCGGGGCAGGAGTCGCCTATTTCGACGAAGCCATCGATATCAGCCCGGACATCGTAAAACTGGTGAACGAGAAGATCAAATAGGAAATGGAATCCTTAAGTGTCAATGACATTAAGAAGGTCATACCCCACCGGTATCCATTTCTGTTGATTGACCGGGTTACCGAGGTAAAGGATGGTGAATACATCAAGGGATACAAGAATATCACCGTCAATGAAGAACTTTTCTTGGGACATTTTCCCGAGGACCCGGTTTTCCCCGGCGTGCTGATCATCGAAGCCATGGCCCAGCTGGGGGCCTACCTGATTCTCCGTTTTTTTCCGGAGGATAACCGCCTGGCCTACTTTGCCGGTCTGGAGAAAGTCCGGTGGAAACGACCGGTGGTACCCGGTGACCGGTTGGACATGGTGGTCCGGATCGCCCGCGACCGGGGTACCTTCGTGGTGATGGAAGGGGAAGCCAGTGTGGATGAGGAAATTGCGGCCACTGCCACCATGATGGCCGCTATCGCCAAAAAATGAGTTCTTTGATCCATCCCACCGCCATTATTGATCCCGCCGCAGAGCTGGGCCAACGGGTGGCAGTGGGTCCGTACTCCATTGTCGGCCCCGGGGTGAAGATCGGGGATGATTGCGAGATTATGCATCACGTAATAGTGGAGAAGAATACCGAACTGGGCCGGGGGACCCGACTTTACCCCTTCTGTTCAGTGGGTACCGACCCCCAGGACGTGACCTATCGGGGAGAGCAAACCCATGTCACCATCGGTGAAAAAAACGTGATCCGGGAATTTGTGCAGATCAATCGGGGAACGCCCAAGGGCGGGGATTACACCCGGCTGGGAGATGAAAATTTCATCATGGCCTACTCTCACATTGCCCATGACTGCCAGATCGGAAACCAGGTTGTGCTGATCAACGGGGCCACCCTGGCCGGGCATGTGGAGGTGGAAGACCAGGCGGTAATCGGTGCTTTTTCTTCGGTCCACCAGTTTGTCCGGATCGGGAAAAACGCCTACATCGGCGGATATACCATTGTCCTGCAGGACATTCTTCCTTTCTCCAAGATCGCCCAGACCCGGGATTTCTATGATTTTTACGGTCCCAATGCGATCGGTATGCGGCGGGCCGGCCTGGACAGCGCCATGGTAAGATCGGTCAGAGATATCTTCGATATCATCTATCGGCAGGACCTGAATACCCGGCAGGCCCTGGACAAAATCCGGAAGGATTACGCCGATCACCCGGCGGCCCGGACCATCCGTGATTTTATCGAGAAGAGCAAGCGCGGCCTTTTAAAAAATTTCCGGATGACCAAGGACCGGCCGAATCACCAGCCAAAATGAAAGTCGGCATTATCGGTACCGGTTCCATGGGGAAAAACCACCTGAGGGTGGTGGACCAGACACCGGGATTGACCCTGGCCTGCGGAGTGGATACCGACCCGGTGGTCCTGGAAGAAAGGTGCAGGTCCCATGGTATCCCCGGTTTTGCCCATTATTCGAAGGTCAAGGATCTGGTGGACGCGGTCATGGTTTCCACTCCCACCGAGAACCATTACGAAATTGCCCGGTTCTTTCTACAGAACCGCAAGCATGTTCTGGTGGAAAAACCCATCACCACCCGGGAGGCCCAGGCCCGGGAATTGATTGACCTGGCCCGGAAAAACGGTGTTTCTTTGGCCGTCGGCCACCTGGAACGGTTTAATCCCGCGGTTCAATATGCGGAAAAGGTGGTGGACCATCCGCTGTTTATCGAGATCCAGCGGTTGGGGCCCTTTACCCGGCGCTCGGTTGACGTCGATGTCATCATGGATCTGATGATCCATGATCTGGACATGATCCTCCACTGGGACCCATCGGAAATCCGGGACATCCGGGCCGCCGGAATTCCCATCATATCTGACAAGATCGATATCTGCAACGCCCGGATCGAGTTCGAGTCGGGAATGGTCGCAAATATAACCGCCAGCCGGGTATCCCAGAAGAAGACCCGGAAACTGCGCATTTTTCAGAAAAGCTGCTACCTGTCCATCGATTACAAGAAAAAAAGAGTCAAAGAGTTTCAACTCAAGGATGGGGTTATTGCCGAGAATCTGCCGGCAATCGAAGACCAGGAACCCCTGATGAACATGTGGCGGAATTTTTTATTGACCGTTACCACCGGAAGAAATCACAATGTAACCGGGATCGAAGGCCTGAACGCCCTGAAACTGGCCCGGCGCATTTCCGCCCGCACGCGGCGTCAATAGAATTTGGATACCCTCAACCAGTATATCGGACGATTGTGCCGGGAAAACCGATTGCCCGGGGTTACACTCCTGGTGGCGGATCACCGGGGGGTTATACTGGAAAATCAGTGGGGCAACCGTTCGGTGTTCCCGGAGACGGTCCCCCTGATCCCCGGGACTCTGTACGACGTGGCCTCTCTGACCAAACCCCTGATCACGGCCCTGCTGATGCTGAAGGTGGCGGCCCGGGACCGGCTCCCCCTGGAAACTCCGGTCTGCCGGATTCTTTCCGGATTTCATCCCAAAATCCGGGTGATCGACCTGCTGACCCATCGGTCCGGTTACCCGGCCTGGTATCCCCTTTATCTCGACGGAGATGAATACCTGCCCACCCTCAGGAGGTTGCCTCTTCGTTGGGCCCCGGGACGACGGGTGCATTATTCCTGCCTGGGGTATATCCTGCTGATGGCCGTCATTGAAACCATTACCCGCCGGCCTTTCAGGGATTGCGTCGGGGAAATGATCATCCGACCCCTGGGCTTGAAGCGGACCTTCCTGGGGAACCTGTCGGCAGCCGTCAAACGCAATTACCCGGTTGCCCCCACAGAACAGGGCAATGGATTCGAACGGCAAAAGGCCCGACGGGTGGCGCCCGCCCGGGCGGAGGCTTTCTCCTGGCGGAAGGGGATGATCGAGGGAGAGACCCATGACGGCAATTCTTTTTACCGGGGCGGGTGCGCCGGCAACGCCGGCCTTTTTACCACCGCCCGGGATCTGTACCAGCTGTCTTTGCAGGTGGATCCAAAAACCACCCGGCTGTTGACTCCCGCCACCGCCCGGTTGTTCTGGCAGAATTTTACCCCCTCAAGATTCAGCCATCGCACCGCCGGATTCAAGCTCAATACCCCTTTTTTCCACCGGGAAGCCCGTTCCCTGGCATCGCCCGCGATCGGTCACAATGGATTCACCGGTTGCAGCCTGTGGATAGAAAAGCAGACCCGGCGCCGTTACATCCTGATGTCCAATCGCGTACATCCCCGGGTCAGGGAGTCGGAGGATTTTAACCGGATTCGCCGGCGGATCCATCAAATACTGAAGAGAGAGGGATATTAGGGGCGGGGGCTATGGAATGAAAAGGGAATCGGCAGTTGATTTCGGAGGTGTTCAGTTTCGCATCGTGCGTCGACAGGTTAAGTATACCCGGATTATTTACCGGAAGAAGGATCCGGTGGCCATCATTCCCCCGGGGGTATCCCCCCGGGGGGTTTTCGAACAGAACCGGGAGCGGATCACCCGGAAAATCGATGCCTTCCGGCAGGCTGTGCAGGAAGCTGCCCGACTGAAAGTCTGGCATTACAGTCCCGAGAAGTTTGATTCCCTGCTGGCCGGCGCCCTTGCCGATCATTCCCGGTATCTGGGGGTGGAGGTTCGGGAGGTGAAATTGCGAAAGATGAAACGGCGCTGGGGAACCTGTTATTCAGACGGTAAAATCATATTGAACCGAACGATTTGCCTGCTACCTCCCCGGTTGATCTCTTTCATCGTATTTCATGAGCTCTTGCATATGCGGTTCAGGAATCATGGTCGGGAGTTCAGGGAAGCGATTCGACGCAGATTTCCCGATTACCGGGACATCAACCGGTCGTTTCGCTTGTACGGTTTGCGGCTGCTGGGGGATTGAGAATGAAGAGACGGAATCCGAGGTTGATTATATTCGGCGGCAGCGGGCTGATCGGATCCGCGCTGGCCTTGAGCCAGGCTTCCCGGTACCGGGTGACCGTGGTCACCCGTCCCTCTTCCCGCTTTAATCCAAAGGATTCGCGGATTGAGGTGGTTCCCTGGGATTACCGGGAGCATGAGACAATCCTCTCTCTGATGGCCGGTAAATATCTGCTGGTGAACCTGGTCGGGGAGAACCTGGCCGGCCGGCGATGGAACCGGAAAAAGAAGGCGGCTATTTTATCCTCCCGTCTTTTTTTACCCGGGATTCTGACCGGAATCCTGCCGAAAGCCAGGACCCTCCCCCTGGCTTACCTCCAGGCCTCTGCCATCGGATTTTATCCCAACCATTCCGAGTTGTCGCAGGTGGAGGAAGCCCTGCCCGGTCGGGGGTTTTTATCGCGGGTCACCGCTGAGTGGGAAGCGGCGGCCGGTCCCATCGATATGATGGGGGTTCGCACTCTCTTATTTCGATTCGGCCTGGTCCTGTCCCGGGAAGGGGGGATACTGCCCAGGCTCTGGCTGCCCTACCGGTTTTTTATGGGAGCCGGTCTGGGATCCGGCAGGGAATGGATCTCCTGGATTCATATTTCTGATTTGATCCGGGCGGTAGAATTTCTGATCGCCCGGGAGGAAAAAAAAGGGATATACAATCTCACCAGTCCCGAACCGGTACGGTCCGGGGAATTTTATCGCACCCTGGCCCGGACCATCAAACGTCCCCTTTGGTTCAGAGTGCCGGGATTTGCTCTGCGCCCGGTGTTGGGCGAGATGGCAGATGAAACCCTGTTGTCCAGCCGGAAGGTAATTCCCTGTGGACTGATGAAATCGGGTTTCAAATTCCGGCATCCTCACCTGGAAGACGCGCTGCATGATCTGCTGATTCCTTCCCCGGGCTGAATCCCGGGGGAGAAAGCTGCCGGGATTCCCTGCCGTCTACTCTGTTTTTTCCCGATGATCTACCAGGAAATACCCCATAATCAGAACTTCGGGGGTGATGACCTTGATGCGGAAATACTCATAATCCTTGAGAAATTCTTTGCGGATACGGTACTGGAAATTTTTGGCCGAACCTTCATAAGGCTTGGTCACCGCCAGTTCTTCAAAGAGACGTTCTCCTTTCCCGTCGGATACGATGAAATAGTAGGACGGTTCCCGATTCTCCAGCTTCACCTGATAGTGTCCCCGGCTGTAGGTCTTCTGATCATGTAGAAAATCTCTGGGGAAATGAACCTTGCCCAGGTCCAGATCTTCCAGTTGAACGGTGAAAGTGAAGAATGCCCCAATAATGCCAATCAGGGAGATTGTGAGTATTTTCTTCATCTTTATTCTCCTTCCGCAGGGATCAAATTTCGCCGAAAAGCGGATCAATCGATTCCTGTTTTCAGCCCGACGGACCTTTTGTCATTATTATAAGATACCAGAAATTAAAAAGTCAAGTGACCGGCGGTCCCCCAAATGTTTAAAAAATGACACATGGCAGTCAAAAATTTGACTATATTTGGCAATTCGCCGGCATAAATTGTGGCTTAAAAAAAATAAATTATCCGATAATTGGTTGATATTCCTGGCTTTTTATCGACTTTGACTTTTTTTTCACGGTTCTGGCATCATTATTGCGTGTTTACCAAGAGGGAGGTGCGTATGATCCTTGACTGTCGTTTACGTAAATCGTTGCAACGGGAACTTTCAGAAAGGGTCTGTCCTGATTGCGAAAGCAAACCCGGAACCGCTCCCGGGATCGCCAACCTTCCCCAGTTTGCTACCTGCAGGCTGACCATACGAACTGACGGTCAGGAAGAGGTGATCCTGGAAAAGAAACAGAGACACCACACCCCGGTTTCAATACTCGAGGGTGAAAAGGATAAGGAGGTGATCGGGGTGAATCACCGACATTACAATATCGTGGTGCAGTTTCTGGCCAGGGAACTGGCCCACCTGAAAACGCTGCTCCATACCGCGGTCCGGTAACTCCGGTTATCCGCCGTTTTTCCCCTGCCGGGGATCCTTGCCGGATTTTCTTCCGGATTTGACAAATTGATTTTTATGAATTAGTCTGTAAAAAAAAAGGAGGAAATGATGACCAAAAGGGGTTGGTGGGCCATGGGGGCCATCGTTGTGCTGCTTGTTTTTCCCCGTCCGGTTCAGTGTGCCCGGACGGGCGGTCTGGAGGGAAAGGTCACCGCTGTTACCGGAGTATGTGTCAGTGGCGCCCGGGTGACTGCCAGAAGGGATCAGGACCGGGTGGAATTCACCACCCTGACCGATTCTTATGGGTATTACCTGTTCAGGGAACTGACCGCCGGTGAATATGAGGTATGGGCGGAGAAGAAAGGATTTCTGCCCGCCAGTCCCGCGCGGGTTTCGGTAGTGGAAGAACAGGTAGTCGAGTTGAACCTGGTCATGGAAGCGGTGACCGGAGAAGAGCGGGAAAAGAAGGTTCTCCGGGTGGAGGCAGAAGTGGCAGGCGGACGGCAACCGGACGGTGCCCTGCCGCCTTCCCCGGTACGGATGGGGGTACCCCGTCCGGCGGTTTTCGGGGAATACAATACCGAAGAATATCAGCGGATTTATGAGAACCGGTTCCAGCTGTCCCTGATCCATCCGTTGTCCACCTTCTCCATCGATGTGGACACCGCTTCCTATGCCAATGTGAGACGGTACCTGAAGAACAACCGCTGGCCTCCCCCCGATGCCGTACGGGTGGAAGAGATGATCAATTACTTTGACTACGATTTTCCGTTGCCCGCCGGCCCGCATCCCTTCGGGGTGTATACGGAGGTGGGGATCTGTCCCTGGAATCAAGATCATCAGGTGGCGCTGATCGGGATCACCGGCCGGAAGATAGAAAAAATCCCCCCATCCAACCTGGTTTTTCTGCTGGATGTTTCCGGTTCCATGCGATCTTCGGACAAGTTGCCCTTGATCAAGAGGGCCTTGTGGCTGCTGGTGGAAAACCTGGAATCCCGGGATCGGGTGGCCATCGTGGTTTATTCGGGTGCCGCCGGATTGGTGCTGCCACCGACCCCCGGAGACCAGAAGGAAAAGATCCGTCAGGCGGTAGACCAGTTGAGAGCCGGGGGCTCTACTGCCGGTGGCGCCGGGATTCAGCTGGCGTACCAGATTGCCTTGCAGAATTACATCAGGGAAGGCAACAACCGGATTATCCTGGCCACCGACGGAGATTTCAATGTGGGGGTCTCCAGCAGTTCAGAGCTGGTCCGAATGGTCGAGGAGAATAGAAAGCAGGGTGTGTACCTGACCGTCCTGGGGTTTGGCACTGGTAACTACAAGGGAAGCCGGATGGAACAGCTGGCGGATAAGGGGGATGGAAATTATTATTACATAGACAGCATTCTGGAGGGAAAGAAGGTTTTTACCGACGAGTTGCGGGGCACATTGTTCACCATTGCCCGGGATGTCAAAATCCAGGTGGAATTCAATCCCGCCAAGATCAAGGCCTATCGGCTGGTGGGATATGAAAACCGAAAGCTCAGCCGGGAGGATTTTTCAGATGATCAGAAGGATGCCGGTGAACTGGGCAGCGGCCATCGGGTCACCGCACTGTACGAACTGATCCCCTACGGCGCCAGCGAAAAGGTGAATGGAGAAGAAGAACTGAAATACCAGGAGACCCGCATCAAAAAGGCGGCCTTTCAGAGCCGGGAGTGTATGACCGTAAACCTCCGGTACAAAAAGCCCGGGGGGGACCGCAGTATTCTTTTGAGCCTCCAGGTTCCCCACCAGATCGCCTCCCTGGAGAAGATGACTTCGGATTTCAAATTTGCCCTGGCGGTGGCCCAGTTCGGGATGCTGCTGCGGGATTCGGAGTTTGCCGGGAGCGCCTCCCTGCAGAAGGTCCTGCAGATGGCCCGGGAGACAAAGGGGAATGATTATTTCGGGTACCGGGCGGAATTCATCCAGCTGGTGGAGCTGGCCCGGTTGCTGGACCGGGAGAAGTAGGGGAAGGGGTGGGAAAAAGGGAATCATTACGGTACAATAAAACCGTGGTGCGCGATAATGATCCGGGGGCGTACAGATTCCCTGACGCGGGCTGGATTGATTTTACAAGGAAAGAGCGCCGATCGTGCCGGTCTGAACATCGGTGCTGGGTCCTGTACCCCCCGGAATTTCAAACCAAGGAGTTGAAATGAAACCGACACCCATCGATGCCAGGACCGTATACGAGAATATCAAAGCCATGAATCTGCAGAATGTGGGCACGGCCTCTATTCGTGAAATCAACCGGATCGTTTTGAATACCATCGAGAAAACCGGATCTCCCTACATCCGGATGGAAATGGGAATCCCCGGACTTCCTCCTCCCCAGATCGAAATTGAAGGAGAGATCAATGCCCTGAAGGAAGGAGTCGGATCCACCTATCCGCCCTTCGATGGAATTCCCCAGCTCAAGGGTGAAATTTCCCGGTTCATCCGGAATTTCCTTAATATCGGGGTCAACCCCGCCCACTGCCTGCCTACCGTGGGTTCCATGCAGGGATGTTTCATGGCCATGATGGTCTGTGGCCGCCGAAAGCGCGGTAAAAACCGGATACTGTTTATCGACCCCGGATTTCCGGTAAACAAAAAGCAGGTAAAAGCGCTGGGACTGCCCAGCGATACCTTCGATATCTATGATTACCGGGGCAGCGCTCTTGAAAAAAAATTGGAAAGCCATCTCCGCCGGGAGGATGTGGCGGCCCTGATCTATTCCAATCCCAACAATCCCGCATGGATCTGTTTCACCGAGGAAGAATTGAAGATCATCGGGGAGCTGGCCAGCCGCTACGGGGTGGTGGTGATGGAAGATCTGGCCTATATCGGTATGGATTTTCGGGAAGATTATTCCCAGCCGGGTCAGCCGCCTTTCATCCCCACCGTGGCCAACTACACCGATCAGTATATTCTGCTGATCTCCAGTTCGAAATCCTTCAGCCTGGCCGGGCAGAGGATCGGGATGACCGCCATCTCCGATACGCTTTTTGGATCAAGGTCGGAGGGGCTGGTGGAATATTTTGACACCGATCATTTCGGCAAGGCCTTTATCTTCGGGGCCCTTTATACCCTCAGCGCCGGTGTGGCCCATTCCACCCAGTACGGTCTTACCGAACTTTTAAAGGCCACCAACGATGGACGGTACAATTTCCTTGAACCGGTACGGGTTTACAAAGAACGGGCGGGAGAGATGAAAAAGATCTTTCTGGCCAATGGATTCCACCTGGTGTATGACCGGGATGTGGACCGGGAGCTGTCCGACGGATTTTATTTCACCGTCGGGTATCCGGGGCTCACCGGCAGCCAGCTGGTGGAGGAGTTTCTCTATTACGGGATCAGTGCCATCGCCCTGGGAACCACCGGCAGCACCCGGGAAGGAATCCGTGCCTGTGTATCCCTGACCTCAAAAGACCAGTTTCCCCTCCTGAGGGAGCGACTGAAGCGGTTCCATCAGGACCACCAGGGTGGAAATTTCCTGGCTGCCCGGGAGGCCGGGAAGACATTCGGCTGATCAAACATCCCGGGTGTTTGTCAGGTGGTAGAGATTGAGGCGTCGTAGATCCGCATCACTGACACGGACGGAGAAATTGCCGTAGGTCAGGGTCTTTTTCCGGCGTTTCAGCAGGTGTCCCTCCCGGGACAGATCAATGGTTTGGATGGGTTTTCTGAATCGGTAGATGACCAGCCTGTCCCCCTCCCGGCAAAGGCAGGCGGGAGAATTGCTCCGCTGCCAGCCTTTCCGGTAGGTTACCATCACATCCCGGGTGCAAAGCCGCAGGATTCCGTCGGTTTGGGGGGGCGGGGGCCGGGTGGCCAGGTGAAAGATGAGGTATACCAGGCCCAGGCTGACGAAAAGGATCAGGGTGAACATCAGCAGGAAAATCACCGACGGCTGGATGGTGAAAAAGGAAATCTCGGCTCCCGGCACCGGGAGGGCCGCTTCCAGGGAGGAAGAAACGGTTTCCCCGTCGATCTCAAGGTGGGTCAGCAGCTGGTGAAACAGATGCAGCTTGAAATCCAGGGTGGAGTTGGACACCATATCCAGCCAGTAGATCCGTTCTTTGTGGATAAAAATCGCTGCCAGGATGTAGCCCTTGGATTTTTTCCGCAGCACGTAGACTCCCCGGTCAAAAAGGGGAATGTCTTTTTTCAGCTGGTAGCGGTCATAGGCGTTCTCCAAGAGGGGATCCAGGTGGGCATGGGGATCGGGGTAATGTCGCGCCAGCACCCGCAGGTCCCCCCTGAACTGAAACCCCTCCCATCCCTGGCTGGTATAGGAGCGATAATCATCAGAAGGGAATAGGGAACGAATTCCCAGCCCGGGGAGCTGGACCCAAACCGGTTCGGGCATGAGCCGGTTTAAAAAAAGGTATACTCCCCCCATCACCAGCAGATTTACCAAAAATATCATCGCCAGGATTTTTTTCATGCTGCCCATGCTTCCATTTTACCAGCGGATCTTTTTTTTTTCCACAGCAAAAGGCTCCCGAAAGCGGGGGATTTGGGAACTCGGAGAATCGGGCCCAGGCACCGGAAATCGGACCGAATCCTACCCTGTCGGTTGCATAAATTCCGCCCTTGGTTTATGATAATCCATGGCTGTCAAAAAGATCCTCTCCTGGAATGTCAATGGCATCCGGGCCGCCCATAAAAAGGGACTGCTGAAAGTGATCCGGGAACTGGATGCCGACTGGGTGTGCCTGCAGGAGACCAAGGCCCAGATTGAACAGCTTCCCGGGGACCTGCGGAACATCCCGGGGTATCACGGCCATTTTTTTTCAGCCCGCCGTCGCGGGTATTCCGGAGTGGCGACCTTCTGCCGCTCCCGGCCCGGTTCCATCCGTGAAGGAATGGGAGTGGAAAACTTTGACCTCGAAGGGCGGGTATTGACCCATGATTTTCCCGAATTCAGCCTGATCAACTGTTATGTGCCCAACGCCCAGCCGGAACTGGCGCGTATCGATTACCGGCAGGCCTTCAACGATGTCCTCAGGGATTATGCCCGTTCCCTGGCCCGGAACCGGACGGTGGTGATCTGCGGCGATCTCAACGTGGCCCACCGACCCATCGATCTGAAGAATCCCCGGGCCAACGAGAAGAATCCCGGCTACTCGATCCAGGAGCGGACCAAGTTCGAAGAATTGCTGGCGGACGGGTTTATCGATACTTTCCGCCACCTTTACCCCGATCGGGTCAGCTACACCTGGTGGTCGTACCGGTTCAACGCCCGGCAGAAGGACATCGGATGGCGGATCGATTATTTCCTGATCTCGCGGGGTGGGATTTCCCGGGTGAAGGACGTGATCCATCACCAGGAAATCATGGGCAGTGATCACTGCCCCCTGACCCTGGTCCTGGAATCATAGGATAACCCCCTTTTTCGGTTCTCTGCTTCGATCTTTGGGGAATTCTTCCGCTACGGCAGTTGACATCAAAACCCCATCCTGTGGTAAAATACAATATGCTGGGTCTGATTATCAAACAGTTTTTGTCTTCCCGGGAGCAGGGTCAGAACCCGCCTGCAGGGGTGAACCGGGAGGACAAACTCAAGGTGGCCGCCGCGGCCATTTTTCTGGAGATCGCCCAGAGTGATTCTCATTTCGCCCGGGAGGAGTTCACCGCCATCAGGGAAATTCTCAAGAGCAGTTTTCAGATCCGGGAGGAAGACATCCGGGAGATTATCCGGGTGGCCCAGGAGGAGCGGAAAAAAAGCACCGACCTTTACCGCTTTACCAACCTGATCAACGAGCATTTAACCAGGGAAGAAAAACTGGGGATGATGGAAAAGATCTGGCAGGTGGTCTACGCCGATGGAATCATGCATAAGTACGAAGATTACCTGGCCCACAAGCTGGCCGCTCTTTTAAGATTGAACCATGCGGAAATGATTGCGGCGAAGATGAAGGTCAAGCAGGCAAAGGGCCTTTGATATTCCGCAACGCCATCATTTTTTTAACCCGTCGCTGCCCGCTGGGATGTAACAGCTGCAATGTCGGGGCAACGGCCAGTCCGGGAGCGGACCTTTCTTTGGACCAGCTGGATCGTTTTTTCGCCCGCCAATCCCGGTATTCCCTCACGGAACACCTGATATGGACCGGGGGTGAACCCTTCGAATCGGTGGAAAGGCTGGAATATGGAATAAAGGCTGCCGCCCGGCTGGGGCTGCAATCCGAGGTCCTGACCAGCGGCTCCTGGTACCGGGTCAACCCCGGTTACCTGGAGTGGATGAAGGGAATGGGAGACTTTTCTCTGCGGATCAGCCTGGACGGGGAGCACCAGTCCCGGGTTCCGTTGGGAGAGATTTTTGACCTGATCGGGGCGGGACTCGGACTGGGACTTGCGATCAACTTTACCCTCCGGGACATTCCCGGCCAGGATTTTGATATATGGAAAGTAAAAAGTATGATCCTGCAGAAATTTCCGGGGTTAAAGGACAGTTCCCGTCGCTTTCACGTGATTCCCCATTTTTACACCCGCCGGCAGGGAAAGGGACCGGTGCAGGTAGTGGGACAACGGTGGCGGCGGCCCTGTGATCAGATCGGACGGGACCTGATCATCGGCAACGACGGCCGGGTCTATCCCTGCTGCGGGATATTTCAACACCCGGAGTATCGCCGGCTTTCCCTCGGCGCCATCGAAGATCTGCAATTGACCGAACTTTTGGAATTGCTGCGCAAGCGGCCGGATCTGGACCGTCTGCAGTCCCTGGGTCCGGCGGCGGAGTTGGAACGTCTCGGATTGCGGGTCGACGAACTGGATTGGCCGGTGATCCAAAATCCCTGCGATATCTGCTTTGCCCTCTGGAATCGCCGTTCTCCCGGGGATATTTGCACTGCCGGGCCGGATTGATTATAATGGAATACCTTTACATGGCAAATTCAAGATACGGGAGGTGACCGTGGGCGCACCCAGACCCAAAAATGCACCGGCAAAGATGAAACCCGCCGGCAAATTCAAAACCCTTTCCGCCGATCGCCTGAAGTGGACCTGCCGACTGGACCGCTACCCGATCACATCCACGCGCCAGGGGCGGCTGATTCCGGATATCATCGGACAGCCGCGGGGAGTCAAAGCCCTGAAACTGGGACTGGATATCGACAGCCGGGGATACAATATCTTTGTGGCGGGTCTATCCGGTACCGGCCGGAAGACCGCGGTCCAGACCCTTTTGAAAAATACCGAACGGTACCGCCGGATTCCCGACGACAAACTCTACGTTTATAATTTTGAAAACCCGGATACCCCGCTGCTGATCCGGTTGCCCGCCGGACAGGGGAAGCGGTTTCAAAAAGATATGGAAGAATTCATCAATTTCCTGATTTCCAACATCGCCAGCGTTTTTGAGGGAGAAGAATATGTCACCAAAAAAAAGGAAATCGTCAACCATTTCCAGGACCAGCAGCGGGCCCTGATCAAGAAATTTGAGAAGCAGATCAGCAAGGAAGGCCTGGCCCTGACCCAGACCCAGATGGGGCCCATCGTTCGCCCCTCCCTCCTGCCGCTCTTCAAGGGAAAACCGATCAATTTCGAACAGCTTTCCCTGCTGAAAAACAAGGGGGAGCTTACCGAAGACCAGGTCAACCGGATGGAGGAAAAGGTCAAGAAGTACAGTGAAAAGATGGTGGAGATTTTCAAGAAGATCCGCTCCCTGGAGCGGAAGGCCCAGGAAAAAATGAAAAAACTGGACATCGAAATGATTACGCCTCTGGTGGACCTCCAGCTGCAGGAAATCAAAGAGCGCTACGCCTCCCCGCGGATCGAGGAGTACCTGGACAACGTCAAGGAGAGCGTACGGGACAACCTGGGCCGGTTCCAGAAGAAGGAAAGTCAGCAGACTCCCCAGAACCGCCTGCAGAACATGATTTCCAAGGATCCATTTATCGATTACCGGGTGAATCTTCTGGTAGACAACGACCGGCTCAAACATGCGCCGGTCATTTTTGAAACCTCACCCAAATACAACAACCTTTTCGGAACCATTGAAATTACCCCGGAGAAATTCGGTCAGATTCTGACGGATTTCACGCGGGTCAAAGCCGGTTCCCTGCTGAAAGCCGACGGGGGATTTTTGATTGTGGATGCCCTGGATCTTCTGATGGAACCGGGGGTATGGGACGGTTTGAAACGGGTATTGAAGAACGGGCGGATCGAGATCCAGGTACTTTCTTCCATTTATTCCCTGTCGGTTACCGCCATGAAACCCGAACCCATCCGCTGTGATGTCAAGGTGGTGATCGTGGGAGATCCGTTTATCTACCACCTTCTTTATGCCCAGGATCAGGAATTCAAGAAGATCTTCAAATTGCGGGCAGATTTTGACTCGGAGATGAAGATCACGCTGCCCGCCGTTCGGGATTATGCCAATTTTTCCACCCGGATCGTCAAGGATGAAGGATTGCTGCATCTGACCCAGAAGGCCGTGGGTGTCATCCTGGAATACGGAGTCCGCATGGCGGGTCGCCAGAACCGTTTGTCCACCCAGTTCAACCGGGTGGCGGATATCATCCGGGAAGCCGATTACTGGGCGAAAAAGGATGGGAAGAAGAGTATCACACCGGAATACGTGCGCAGGGCGGTGGATGAAAAACAGGACCGCAAGCGCCTGGTAGAGGAAAAGATCCAGGAAAGGATCCAGGACAAGTCCATATTGATCGCCACCGAGGGAAGATGTATCGGTCAGGTCAACGGTCTGTCGGTCCATGATATGGGGGATTACGCCTTTGGACGGCCTTCCCGGATTACCGCCACCGTCTCCGTGGGAAACGCCGGGATTATCAATATCGAACGGGAAGCCCAGCTCAGTGGTCGGATTCACCACAAGGGGGTGTTGATCCTTTCCGGCTTTCTGCGTCACCGGTTCGCACAGAACAAACCCCTGATTCTCAGTGCCAGCATCTGTTTTGAGCAGTCCTATTCCGGAGTGGAGGGAGATTCTGCCTCTTCGACGGAAATATATGTACTGTTGTCCTCCCTTGCCGATATTCCCCTCCGCCAGGATATCGCGGTGACCGGTTCGGTCAACCAGCACGGAGAAATTCAGCCCATCGGAGGGGTGAATGAGAAGATCGAAGGCTTTTTTGAGGTCTGTCGGCTGGTGGGGTTCACCGGTACCCAGGGAGTGATTATTCCTCATCAGAACAGCAGCGATTTAAACCTGCATCGGGAGGTCATCGACGAGGTGAAGAAGGGCCGATTCCATATCTATCCGATCCGCCGGATCGAGGAAGGAATCGAGATTCTCACCGGATACAAGGCCGGGATTATCCGGGCCGATGGCACTTACCCGGCGGGCACCGTGTTTGCCCGGGCCGATCAAAAACTCAACCGTTTCGCCGGTTTGTATCGGAATTATATCGGCCGGGATTCGCTTTCCGGTGGAGGGGGGAATGAATGAATTCCCGCAAGGTCCGGTGCTGGATTCTGGTCTTCCTGGGGATCGGATGGGCAATGGAAGCCATTGAAGGAGAATACCGTTACCGCGAGGTCCGTGACCGCAAGGAAACTATCCATACCTTTCAGGTCGAGCGGCAGGGAGAGGGGTGGCGGATCTCCCTGGATTCCCGGGGAGAACAGGAGGTAATTCGCCAGGTCTTTCAACTGGAGAAAAACTGGGATACCCGGTTCTGGGAATTTATCCATGACCTGCAGAATACCCGTATCAAGGCCCGCCGCCGGGGTGGGATCATTACCCTGGAGGGGATCCACCGGGGAGACCGGATCCAAAAAAACTTTTCCATCGGCGATGATTTCTGGAACCAGCTTTTCCATATCGGCCTGCGTCCCTTTATCCTCTCCGGGGACAGGTCCATCACCTTTCAGGCCATCGGGACATCCGGCATCGGGGAGATGAAGATTGCCCGCTTTCGTGCGGTTCGAAAAGGGATTGAAACCATCCGGAGGGAGGGACGGGTGGTTCCCGCCGTCTACGTGACCCTGTCGCTGGCCGGTTTCCGGTCGGTTTTCTGGACCGGACATTACTGGTTTGAGAAAAATGGCGGGCTCTTTATCCGCTACCTGAATGAACCCGGCTCAGATCCCGCAAAGCGAAGCATTTTGCTGGAAGGTGAGACCGTGGCGCAGGACAATAACGGTCCGGCAAATTGATTTTTTCAGTGGTTTCATCTATAATTTTCATTTATCCAAATCCAAAAAGGAGAGTATTCGATGATTGATAAAGTCTGGAAAAATCCCCTGATTCTATTTCTTTTGATCGCGGCCCTGTTTGCTGACTGTGATACCCAATCCAAAAGGAGAGTGGCCAAATTGGAAGCTGGAAATGTATACCATGGATTCACCTTTGTCAAAGAGAAGGAGGTTGAAGAATACGCCGCCCTGGTCAGACTGTTTGAGCATAAAAAGAGCGGTGCCCGTCTGATCAAGGTGGAGACCGACGATGACAACAAAACCTTTGCCATCGCCTTTAAAACTCCTCCCCGCAGCGACAGCGGCACGCCCCATATCCTGGAACACTCAGTCCTCAACGGTTCCAAGAACTTTCCGGTTAAAAGCCCTTTTGATGTGATGGCCAAAAGTTCATTGCGCACTTTCATCAACGCGATGACGGCCAGCGATATGACCGTCTACCCGGTCAGCAGCCGCAATCACAAGGATTACCTGAATCTGATGCACGTATATCTCGATGCGGTGTTTTTTCCCCTGATCTACGATGATCCCCGTATCTTCAAGCAGGAAGGGTGGCACTACGAGCTGGACAGCGCCGATGCAGAGTTGACCATCAAAGGGGTGGTATACAACGAGATGAAAGGCGCTTTCTCTTCGCCCACCCGGGAGTTGGATTACGTGGTCAGCCAAGGCCTTTTTCCCGACACCGGTTACGGATTCTCCTCCGGCGGGTATCCCCCGGCGATTCCCAGCCTTACTTATGAGCGGTTTCTCGACTTTCATCGCCGCTACTACCACCCGGCCAACAGTTACATCATGGTGTACGGTGACCACGACCTGATGAAAGAACTGGAGTTCATCGACCGGGAGTACCTGTCCAAATTTGACAAAATAGAAGTGGATTCCACCATCCGGTTGCAGGAGCCTTTCGAGGAGATGAAGGTGATCAGCGCTGAATATCCCATACCGGAGAGTGGCAGCGAGGCCGATCAGACCTATCTCAACCTCAGCTTTGTCACCGGGCTGGGCAAGGATCGTGAGCTGGCCATGGCCATGAATATCCTTTCCTCCGCTCTGGTCAATCAACCCGGCACCCCGATTCGAAGGGCCCTGCAGGACGCGGGGATTGGAAAAGAGGTGAGGGGGTATGCCGATGACACCAAGCAGAGTGTTTTTTCCCTGACCGTGGAGAAGGCCAATCCCGGGGACCGGGACCGTTTCCGGGAGGTGGTATTCAGCACCCTGCGCAAGGTGGCTGCGGAGGGTCTGGACAAACGGGTGGTGGAAGGGCTGATTAACCGAATGGAATTCCAGCTCCGGGAGCCTCGCAGCGGCTACCAGGGCCTGATGGTCGGTATCCTGGCGCTCAATGGATGGATGTATGCCGATGATCCCTTTTTAACCATCGGGTACAAAGCCCAGTTGGAAGGACTCCGGGAAAAATTGAAAACGGATTATCTGGAAAAGATCATCCGGGAAAAGTTGATCGACAATCCCCACAGCCTGTTGACGGTGCTGGAACCCCGCAAAGGGCTGATGGAAGCGGGTCAGCAGCAACTGCGTGAGGAACTGGCCGATTACCGGGCCACTCTCAGCGAGGAGCAGATCCGGGAACTGGTGGCGCAGACGGAAGCTCTCAGGGAATTCCAGCAGACCCCGGATTCCAGGGAAGCGCTGGATAAGATGCCCCTCCTGACCCTGGAGGACATCAAAGCCCGGACCGATTATTTCCGGATCGAACCCCGGCAGGAAGAGGGGGTACGGTTTCTGACCTACCCCACCTTCGCCAACGATATCGTCTACGCCCGGATGATCTTTGATGCCCGGGTGATCCCCCAGGAAATGATCCCCTACGTATCCCTGCTGTCCGAGGTCCTGGGCAAGCTGAACACCAAGAACTACTCGTACGGCGACCTGGACACCGAGATCAATATCCATACCGGCGGCATCCGGACGGACCTGGTGGTATACCAGGAAGACCGGGATCTTGAGAAAATCCGGCCCAAATTTGTGATTGAGGGGAAGGTGATGAATTACAAGATTCCCGAATTTTTAAAACTCTGCCGGGAAATAGCGGTCAATTCCAAGATCAACGATCCGGTTCGCCTGCGGGAAGTTCTGACCCGGCACCAGGCCAATCTGGAAGCCCGAATTGAACGTAACGGCCTGGGTGTGGCGATGGACCGGCTGGCCTCCTACTATTCCAACTCCGGTCAGTATGACGAACAACGCCGGGGATTGACTTATTATCGATTCGTTACCGGACTGGTCAACAATTACGAAGAGAATTCTTCGCAGATCATCAAAAATCTGCTGGAAACCGCCGGAACCCTTTTCAAAAAATCCAACCTGGAAATCGCGGTGACCGCGTCGGATAAAGACCTGGACCGTTTGATCCGGGAGATTTCCCTTTTCACCGGATCCCTGCTGGAAGGGAGCTCGGAAATGAGCGATTATTCCTTCGATTTCACCGCCAAAAATGAGGGGATCACCTCGGCCTCCAAGGTCCAGTATGTGGTACAGGGTTATGATTTCAAAAAACTGGGATATGATTACACCGGTCACATGGTGGTGATGAACCAGATACTATCCCGTGATTACCTCCACGAAAAGATCCGGGTAATGGGAGGGGCTTACGGAGGTTTTTCCGGATTGTCCGGGAACGGGACGGTCTATTTCGGCTCCTACCGGGATCCCAACCTCCAACAGACCCTCGAACATTACCAAAATGCCGCCGGATTCCTGGAAAGTTTCACCGCGGACGACACCGCCATGACCCGTCATGTCATCGGAACCATGGCCCGCTATGAGAGACCCTACACTGCCCAGATGAAGGGGGAATCCGCCCTGGAGAATTATTATGAGAATATCAGTGAGGAACAGGTGCAGCGGATTCGCCAGGAGATCCTCTCTACCACTCCTGCCGATATTCGGGAACTGGCCAAGATGGTATCGGAAATCATCGGCCGGGATTACTATTGCGTATACGGGAATGAGAGCAGGATGAGGGAGGCGGCGGAACTGTTTACCTCCCTGATTCCGGCCCGTCAGCAGTAAATTCCAGAAATTGCCCGAAAACCGGAAGGAAAAGGGCCCGGACGATTTCCTCCGCTTTTGTACTTGCAAAAGCGGGTGGGGGCTATTATATTTAAACCGGGAAATACCGGTGGTTTTTACAGGCAGAATGAAAAAGTGGCGGGTGGTTGCCTGCCTGGCCGGATTGCTGGCCTGGGGGTGGGCACAGAGCGGGGATCGGGATTTTTCGTCAGCCCGGGATCGGATGGTGCGGACCCAGGTGCGCGCCCGGGGGATTGCCCATGAGGGGGTACTGGCGGCCATGGGCCGGGTCAAACGGCACCTGTTCGTCCCGGAGGAGTACCGGGAGTATGCCTATGGCGATCATCCCCTCCCCATCGGTCATGATCAAACCATATCCCAGCCCTACATCGTCGCCCTGATGACCTCACTGATCGATCCCGATAAGGATGACCGGATTCTGGAAATCGGGACCGGATCCGGTTACCAGACCGCCGTTCTGGCCTCTATTGCCGGGAGGGTTTATTCGGTGGAAATCGTTCCCCAACTGGTCAAACGAGCCGCGAGGCTGTTGGAAAAACTGGGGATTCAGAACGTGGAAATCCGCCACGGGGATGGGTATCAGGGCTGGGAGGCCCATGCCCCCTACGACGGTATCCTGGTGACCTGCGCCCCCGGATTCCTTCCTCCCCGGCTTGTCCAGCAACTGAAGATCGGGGGCAAAATGTGCATCCCGGTGGGCCCCTCCTTTCGGATCCAGCAACTGCTGGTGATCACCAAAACCGGCCCGGATCAATACCAGACCCGCACGGTGGCCCAGGTCCGTTTCGTACCCATGGTGAAGGGCGATGACCGCCGGTAGTCAGATTCCCCAGAGGTTGCGCAGAATCCAGTAGGCCAGCACCAGAAAAAGGGCGAACCAAATCCACCGCCGATCGAATCCCCGAGCCAACCGATCTCCCCAAAAGAAGCGCAGGACGATCAGGATGAACAGGGGCAGGGCGAATATATTGGCAACAAAGGCCTCTTTGAGTCGCAGCTGGCCAACCAGCAGCATGGATCTGGTCATCCCGCAGCCCGGACAACGGGATTTGGTGATCAGGCGGAAGGGACAGATCGAGATGTCCGGTGCCCGGGCGTAAAGGTCGATGCCAAAGAAGTGAAAAAGAATCCCCGACGCCGTGACGGTCAGGATGACCGTCAGCAAGAAGAGGCTCAGCAGTTTTTCCGGGCGATTGGAGGGGATCATCTCTTCCGGAGGCAGTTCGGTTCAGGGCTGGACCAGGAGGTTGATTTCGTTCTGGTGCACACAGTCGGCGACGATCGACAATCCCACCACTGTGACCACCAGGCTGAGGACCGGCAAATTGGTGTTTTCCGGTTTGCCCATCTTTTTCTGGATTTCGACGATGGCGCTGCCCATCTTGTATTGATAATAAATATGATAGATCCCACAGGTGATGATGGACAGCACCAGCCACTTGGCAAAGTCAAATTCCGGTCGCCCGAGCAGGTGATTGCAGGCTTCCATCTGTCGGAAGTTCCAGTATAGGTTGAAAAGTCCACAGGTGATGAGGGTGAAGATCACGTAGGCGGGAATATTGATCACAAAATCCGGCCGGTTTCCCTTGGAGACGGGTTGGTTGCTGGCTTGGGTCATGGTAGCTCCTTTTTTTGTTCCATTATATCCTCTTGGTGATGATATGAAAAGCACGAACAGGGTGGTTCCGGGGGACCGCCGTCAACAAAGGCCGGTTCAGAGCAGGTACTCCAACCCCATTCCCACTCCCAGCAGCCGGATCTCTCCCTCGTCGTAATAGGGGTCGTCATAGGTTCCCTGCAGGTAAATTCTCAGACCGGAACGGAAAAAAAGGTGTGGCAGCATCTGGAATTTGATCCCTCCGATCAGGGAAACGGAGATCTGGAGGTCACTGTAAACCTGCCACCGGATTTCATCGGCATCAAGGTAATCGTATTCGGAATGAAAATGAAACCCCATCCCCATGCCGCAATAGACCGAAAACCGGTTTTGGTTGTCCAGCCGCCAGTCTACCAGGGCGTTGAAAGACAGGGTACTGATCTGCCGGTCGGTAATGGCCGGGGTATCATACTGCCCACCGGTGAAGTCGACCTCCAGGTTGACAAATCCCCGGTCCCAGAAATTGACACAGCTGTAACCGGCCCCGGCCAGCAGAGAGTAGACCTGGGTGGTCCTGCCGTCATGCAGGTCGAAATCCCAGGTCGAGGGGTAGTACCAGCTGCCGGTGCCCAGGGTGTAAAAGTAGACCCGGGGTTCGACAATCATCGCCTGCTGTTTTTCAGAGGCATTGGCCCAAACCGGCCCGAAACCCACCAGGCCGATCATCAGAAAAACCGATACCAGGTTTGTTTTCATTTTGCTCCTCGTCCGTCCATCATTCTGCCCCGGTGGAAAAACAGACCGGAACTTAACAGTTTATAGGCAATATGGTTGCCAGTGATTTCCCGCCTGGATGTCCGGATTTGGATACAGGCGTGATATAAAGATGGGAATTGATAAAAAAGCCCGGTTCCTTTAATATTAGGTCAGGATGCCCCATGATTATACCAGTCGGAACTGAAAAAGAGACCGTCAGACGGATGCCCTGGGTATCTTTTGGTATCATTATCCTCTGCTTTGTGATTCACCTG
>Ga0180433_10001296_pt1 | contig 41987 bp, 51 predicted proteins | sample SS_ome_8_FD_132980 | JGI IMG/M metagenome (GOLD analysis project Ga0180433, IMG submission 132980) | Hypersaline lake sediment archaeal communities from the Salton Sea, California, USA - SS_1_D_1 metaG | ecosystem: Environmental > Aquatic > Non-marine Saline and Alkaline > Hypersaline >...
ACATCTTTGTTTCAAATTTCACACCCATTTCTTCCATACCCATTTTTCGCACACCCATCATCCTCCACTGCAATCCGTTTCAATTTTTTTTTATCTTTTTTTTTATCTTTTTTTTTTCTATTGCCCGTCAGATAAGATGATTAAAATAATCCACTTGTAATATGTTTACAAGTTTGTGGTTTAAACTTACAGAAATAATAAGCTGGACAAGAACAAATTTCTATAACTTTATCTGTATCGTAATGAGTTATTGTTTTACGTGTGTATATATTACCACTGTTACCTTTAATTGACCATGTAACTATATTATTAAATTTATTAGGTGTTTCACTATTTGATTCTAAAACTAAATTATCATCATTTTCATCTAAAAGCATTAAAGCCATTGCTGCATAATTATGTAAATCTAATAAAGTATCTTTTAAACCTTCTGATTTAATTAAATTTATACCATTTGAAGTAATTGATTGAGCTCTATTTAATTTATCACCAATCCTTACTAATACTCCAACTGGTCCATAATTTGCAAATGCATCTCCATAATCTTTATTTTTATTTGTAAATAGAACCTTTGCTTGATATTGAATATTTTCAAGCTGCTTTACTCTATCTACCATACTAAAGTTTATAGTATATTAAATTTAATAATCAATTTTATAATTATATTTAATTAAAAATATTAAATAATTTATATATATATAATTATGAAACTGCTACCTATAATAAATAAAAATCGGTCTAAAGTAAAAATTAAAAAACGAGATGTTAAATCTGATTTATTAGATTATTTAGATAATAGTGAGAGGTATAAAGGATTTTCCATTAATAAATCATATAATATAAAAAATAATGTAATTATAGTAAAATTATTATATTATAATAAAGAAACTACATATAATTATATGGACGATGCTGTTCGCTCGTTATGTAGTATTATTGCACTCGATTTACGTGATCTTGTTGGGAAAAGTATATTTTTTGATTTAGTAAAAGGAGAATTTTATTTTTATATTTAAAAAATTGATAATAATTAATTTTTTAAATATTTATTCGTTACTAATATTATGAATAACCAATGTTTTATATGTAATAAAAAACTAGGAGCAAATATTTTTATAGGTTTTGATAAACATTTTTGTTCAAATATATGCCGAAAAAAAATTTATTATATTAATAATTCCCTCGATCCATCATTTAAAAATCCATCATGTTGGGTAAGATCTAATGAAGATATAATACCATTTTTAGAAAAAATTAAAAAAAGAAACTTGTCAGTCTCAAATAATTTAAATCAATTAGATATATCAAAATCTACTAATACAAATTTTGATATATCTAATGACAGTAATTTAAATCAAAATAAAAAGTCAAATATGAGTAGTAATACACCAAAGTTAAAAGAAAATAATATTAAAAAAATAAGAGAATCTTGTAATATATTATTGTTTAATAATATTACTAAAAAAGAATATAATAGTGCATGTAATATTATACATTATTTTTCAATTAATAAAATATTAAGTTCTTTATATATTTTGTAGAAAATAATTACCATCTTTTCCAATTGTATATTTTCCAATAATAGCAGGGTCTATCTTTCCATTCATAATATCTTCTGTTTTATAAATATTATTATTATCATCAATATAAGAATTAATCCCTTTAATTTCTTTAATAGTAACTTCAACTTTTTTTGTAGTTGTTTTTTCAGATTCTTCATATGAATCTATTGTTCCATGTGGAATTCCTTTAAAATGTGTTCCACAAAAATTTAATCCATCTTGTCTACGACGAGTGCATTGTTCTCCATTTGCTCTACAAGCACAACAGCGTTCATTTTGAGGAACAATATTTTTTATTCTTTTTCTTTTTGCAAAATCTTCTTTAGTTAACGAAATTGCATTGAAATCATAAATAAATTTTAAAAAATCACTTGTATTTTGTTTTCCAATTAATTGTATATCATTTTTAGAAATCCATTCATGGATTTTCTCTTTAAAATCAATTAAATGATCTTCACATTTTTTAACTACTCTCTTTTCCATTTATTTTAATATAAAATTTTATTTTTAGTTCAATTTTATAATATTATTAATATGAATTTAAAGAATCAAAATATTTTCTAACTATTAATAATGTTAAATTTATTATCTTATCTTTTTGTTTTTCATCTTTAATGATGTTAGATATGTGTTTACATGAAAAATTAATATTATAATCACTACAATTACATTTATAATGACCTCTATCTTTAATAATTTTATAATTACATGTAATTAAATCACAATAATTAATAGTATCATAATATACAGGATATGGCATTAGAGTATTTAAATTTTCAAAACTATCAGAAAAATATGTTTGTAATTTATAAGGATTATTAATTTGTGTTATTATTAAATTACATTTTTGTATTTCAAATTCCGAAGAAGGGAATGGCCAATTGTGTGGCCATAATCTTTTTGAATTTTGTTGTTCAGAATATTCTAAAGCAATTAAAATTGATTTTATATGATTACAAGCCAAATCATAATCCAATGTTGTATTAGAAAACCATATTTTACTTTGAATTGCTCGATTACAAATACCACATGAAAATAATTTTTTATGGTTTATAGTTTGTATAGTTGACGGCCAAGTATTTTTTATATATATAGGGTTATTATTTAATTTTGTTATTTTATTTTCCTTTACAGTCCATAAATATTCTGATTTTTGACATATTTTCATTAATATAATAATTAGTATATTATATTTAAATATAATATTTTATTAATTAATAATGATAACTATCAATCTTATGGGTGGTTTAGGAAATCAATTATTTCAAATTTTTACACTAATTAATTTATCATTTATTAAACGAATTCCTTTTAAAATACCACTAAATAAACGTGATTTAGTTTCCCCTCATGATAATACTTGTTTAAGACCTACATATTGGGATTCTATATTTAAAAGTATTAAAATGTTTACAATTCAATTTGAACCTCCATGTCAGATTTTAAAAGAACCATCATTTTTATTTTTTTCTCTAGAAAATATTGAAATGCCGAACAATATAAATATTAAATTATTTGGTTATTTCCAATCTTATAAATATTTTGAGAAAAATTTTGAAAATATCAAAAAATTATTAAAATTAAATGAACAACAAACTGTTATAAAAAATAATAATATTTCTTATTTTTCAGATGAAATTGTATCATTACATTTTAGAATAGGAGATTATAAAAACCTTAACAATATTCATCCTATATTAAATATTGAATATTATATTAATGCTATTAATTTTATTAATAATAAAAAAAAAATTAAAAATATATTATGTTTTGGAGAACAGAGAGATTATAAAGAAATAACCGAAAAAATTAATAAATTAAAAGAAATATATCCTGATATTGAATTTATTAAATGTAAAGAAAATTTAGAAGATTGGGAACAATTGCTACTTATGAGTAATTGTAATGATAATATTATTGCAAATAGTAGTTTTAGTTGGTGGGCTGCCTATCTAAATAATAATCCCGAGAAAATTGTTTGTTATCCTAGTATTTGGTTTGGCTCAGCATTTAAAAATGATACTAGAGATTTATTTCCTGAAAATTGGAATAAAATTGAGTTATAAATAGTTATGATTTAATTTTTAATATAAAAAGCATCACCCCACCCATATTGTTTATAAATACGCGCATCTACTAATTTAAAATTAAAGTTTTTTAAATATTCTGTCAAATCATTCATTTGGTCACATCCTTTATATACCTCTTCTGTATTTACTTCAGTATAAATATAATCTATATTTTGTAAATATTTTTCCATTGATTTTAAAGCACGTAATTCAACACCCTGAATATCTAAATTTATAAAGTTAATATTTTTCATATCAATATTATATTTCTCTATAATTGTTTCTAATCGTGATGTAATCATATTTCTTTTATCCACCATTTTTACTTGTGGATGACTTGTTGCATGTGAACCAAATTCTAAGAGTGATGAACTTTGGCTATCTCCCGTATGATCATTTTTAGTAATATTAAATACTACTTCTTTATTATCTATATCATTTATAACTGCTTGATATATTTTAATATTATTATTTTGTTTTTTTATTTTTTCAACTAATTCAGGAAGAGCTTCAATCCAATAAATATTATTAATATTTATACCTAATTGTAAATATGCTGATAATTCTTCGCAAGTATGAGCCCCAACATGAAGTATTCCTTTAATATTAATATTAAATTTTTGTTTTAGTTCTTGCATAGTGATTAACATTTACTATATAATTAATATTAATTATAAATGTTTAAATAAATAATATATAATTAATATATTATGAATATATTAATTATAAATAGGTTTCATCATAAAAATATGATTGGTCTAGATCTATTATTAAAAAATATAAATTTTAAGTATAAATTTGGAAATATTAATGATATTAAAGATTATGATATAATTTATTCTCCAAATAATTTTATTAATACTAATTTATATCCTAATAAAAAATTTATATTTGGTCCGCATTTTTCTGTTTTTCCCAATAATAAATTACTTCATATAAATAATACAAATAATAATTCTATTTATATTCAGCCAAGTGATTGGGTAAGAGATTTATGGATTAATATGAATGCTCAGAAATATTTACCTATAAAAACATTTCCTTTTTCTGTAGAAGTAGATAAATTTCGGCCTATTGAAAATAGTAAAAATAATGAAATATTTATTATGTTTAAACAAAGAGATCCAAAAGAATTAGAGTATATTATTACATTTTTTAATAATATAAATGTAAAATATAAATTATTTAATTATCAAACAAAATATAATGAAAATGAATATATATCATGTTTACAGAATGCAAAATATGGCATATGGATTGGTAGACATGAAAGTCAAGGATTTGCTTTAGAAGAAGCTTTATCTTGCAATATTCCGCTCTTAGTTTGGGATGTTAATTATATGTCACAAGAGTATGGATGCAATTATCCTGATATTCCAGGAACAGTTATTCCATATTGGGATAATCGTTGTGGTGAATATTTTAAAGAAAAAGAAAACTTTGAAAAAACTTATTATAAATTTATAAATAAATTAGATACTTATAAACCAAGAGAATATATACTAGAAAATTTAAGTCCTAAAAAATGCGGCGAGAGATTTATTAAATTAATTAATAGTTTTAATGATAAATAATTCTTTTAGCATAACTATCATACCACAATAGATCCATTTTATCTAGAATATAAAAATCAATATTATTTTTTTTAAAATAATTGAATATAAGATATTCTATACTTAATAATTGTGGTTTTATTAAACTATTTGGAGAATAGTTATTTAAAAAATTTAGTATTATATTTGATTTTATAATTAATAACCCTGTATTAAAATGATTATTCTCTTTACCCATTGTAAATAAATTTCTAGGATTTTTTAAAAAATTATCTATAAATTGATTACTTTGTAAAAGTTGTCTTGGTTCAAAATGAATTATCCAGTCATATTTATTTAATATATCTTTATTATGTGACCAATTCTCAATTAATCCTGATCCTTTATTAATCTTTCCATAATTATTAGGTATATCTTTTATTATTTGTATAGATGTTGTATTAATATATTTTTTTAATTCCGAATCTTTATTAAAAAAATCACTATTATCACTAATATAAATATCTATATTTTTATCTTTATTTAATTCATATAATTTTTTTATTCCATTAAAATATTGTTTATATCTTACTTCATTCGATTCTAATTGATTTTTACTATATAAATATGAATTAGTATCAATAGTTATAGTTGTTGGCATAAAAATACAAATTTTATCCATATTAATTTTATTTTAATATAAATATGTTTTTATTTATATTTTATATTAAAATAATTAGATATAATGTCTAAAAGTATTTTAATTACTGGAGGATGTGGATTTATTGGCCATCACTTTGTTGAACATATTTTTTTAAATACTGATTGGAATATAATTATAATTGATAAATTGTCATATGCTAGTAATGGATTTGAAAGATTAAGAGATACTGGTTGTTTAATAAATGATAGAATAAAAATATTTACAAATGATTTAATTAATCCTATACCCCAAGGACTACAAAAAGAAATAGGAAAAAATATTAATTATATAGTTCATATGGCAGCTGAAACACATGTTGATAATAGTATAAAAGATCCGAAATTATTTTTAGATAATAATATTAATAGTACATTAAATTTATTAGAATATTCAAGAACTTTAAAAAATTTAGAAATATTTTTTTATTTTAGCACAGATGAAGTATTCGGGCCTGCTTTAAATACCACATTATTCAAAGAATGGGATAGACATAAACCTACTAATCCCTATTCAGCATCTAAATCTGCTGCCGAACAAATATGTATTGCATATGAAAATACTTATAAAGTTCCACTAATGATTGTAAATGTTATGAATGCTTTTGGTGAAAGACAACATGTAGAAAAATTTATTCCATTATGCATTAAAAAAGTTTTAAATAATGAAGTGATTGATATTCATTCCTATCCTGATAAAAAACAATCAGGAACCAGATTTTATATTCATGGAAGAAATATAGCAGCTGCTATATTATTTTTAATAAAAAATGGAATTATAGGAGAAAAATACAATATAGCAGGTGAAAAAGAAGTTAGTAATTTAGAAATGGCCCAAATGGTTGCAAAATATGTTGGTAAAGAATTAAATTATAAAATGGTTGATTTTCATACAGATAGACCTGGACATGATTTAAGATATGGATTAGATGGATCTAAATTATTCAGTATGGGATTTAAATTACCTATTGATTTTGAAGAATCTCTTAAAAAAACAGTTGAATGGACTCTATTAAAAGAAAATATTAAATGGTTAGAAAATTAAATATTATAGTATATTTAATATATAATAATGAAAATTAACTATGTTATTGCAACATATAATTCTAAAGGAAAAAGAAATCATAATAATCCTCTTCCTGAAAATATATTAAAATGCCACTTAGAGAATATTATATTATATAGTTCTATAATCTCTCAGATTACTATTATGTGTGCTAAATCTGATAATTATTATAAAAATTATTATGATCTAGATGATATTATTAATAAAACTACTATTCCTATTAAAATTATAAAATGTGAAAATTTTGCTATGTCAATGGGGCAATGGTTTAAAGCATATGAACTTTTTAAAGATGAATTTGATTATTATATATTTATTGAAGATGATTATTGTCCAGGAATGAGATATTATGATAAAATATTATTTCATTGTTATAGAAGACTATTTAATGATAAAAAAATAGGTGTTTTATGTTCGGCATTCTCTCGTGATGGCTATAATAGATTAGCACCCCATTTTGAAGGAGTAGTATTACTTAATAAAGAAACTTTAGAAAAATTATATAATAATACGAGATGGCAAGGCAATCCTAGAAAATATTTAGATTTGATTGATGATACAGTTGATCCTAGATTTTCGTGGAATTTGAAAAGCCTTAAACATGGATATTATCAAGTAAGTTTTTCTCATTTATTTACATTATCTGGTATTGATCATAAGGATTATTTAAATATAACATATAATAATCGGTTATTACAATTTCCATATTGGGAAGATTATGAAGATTATAATATAGGAGGAAAAATTACATTTTATAATAATAATGGAGAAACCTATCCTAATAAAAAAATATATACAATTAATGAAATACTTAATTCACCAATAATACCAATTCAATTACGAGATAAAAAATCTATTATAGCTAATACAAATTTATTTAATAAAAGTCAAAAAACTATATCTTCTCTAGTTGAATGAAAAGATCCTATTACTGCTAATGGTCTTAAAGTGGATCAAACAGGTAATCTGTGGATGGGTATAAAATGTAATTAAAAATTTATTTAATATTAATTAGTAATAATATAAAAAATTAATTATTGTATTTTTATATGCATCCTCTATATTTAATAGAAAATACTTCAAATAAACATGAAGAACAATTAAATGGTCATGAATATACTGATCCTAAATTTTATCCTTATTTTCAAGATGCTATGGCAGAATTTAAAAATACTTTAATTGAAATGAATAAAAATAAGAGCCCTTATGTAATAATGCGTGTATATGATGGTGAATTTAATTTTTTAAATAAAATTGTTTGTGGCAATGGTCCAAGAAGACACTTCTCAAAACCTCTTACTGATGAATTTATAAAACCATTTAAAGAAGGCTGTTACAAAGTAGATATTTTATCGTGTCAATTAAATATAAATATGTTAAGACAATTTCATACTATAATATCAAATCCTAAACCTAAATTTATTCCAATGGATATTATATATGGATTATTAGCCAATAAATGGATTTTATCTACATTTAAAAATAAAATTGCTTTGATTGGAGGAAATGAAAAAATGAAGGTAATTCAAAACTTAATGATGTATGATGAATATAAAAAATATATTTGTAATGATTATTTTATTGATTATATTTCGGTTCCTGAACGATTTTCTTGTGATAATACAGATATTTTAATAGCTGAATTAGGTGAAAAAATTAAAAATTCAAAAGCAGAAGTATTTTTATATGGAATTGGTATTTCAAAAATGGCTATGGCATATAAATTTAAAAACTATAAAAATGCGATATTTATAGATATAGGTTGTGGTATGAGTGGATTAGCTGGAACAGTTGAAACAGATCGTCCATATTTTGGAAATTGGATTAATTATAGAATTAAAGATTATGATTACTCTAATATGGACCCTACTAGTTTTAGTATTAGTAAAGATAATGCAAAACTATTATAAATAACTAAAACATTTTCCAAAAATTTTTATTAAATCTGGAATTTTTCATAATTTCTTGTTTTGATGTAACTTTTTCTGTAAATACTATACTTCTATCCCATCTAATTCTACATATTTTTATTTTTTCTGTTTTTATAATATTATAATCTTTTACTAATGTTAAAAACATTTGTTCTGGATTTATGAAAGTTAATTTATTATTAATAGCAAATGTAAAATGTGTCATTACTATTTTATATACTTCATAATTTGCTATTATTATTCTATCATTATAACCTGATGATGATTCATATTGAGAAACAAAATTGTCATTGCTTAATAATAAATTAATATCTAATTCATATATAATATGTGCTATATCTAATATAATATATTTATCATATTTATTTGTTATGTTATCATATAGATAATTATTATTGTACCAATATGTTATTAAATTATTGTGATAATTATCAGACCACCCATTTGTAGTAAAATTTATATTTGAATATGCTTCTAAATAACTTTTATTTGCTCTTATAGTTTCAATATCCAATATATGTTTACTTTTTAAATTAATAATTTTTTCTACATTATTATCATCATATTCATAATTATTTGTACATAAATGAACATCAAAATCTATATTGGCCTGTTTTAAATCTTCATACATCTTTTTATGAGTTTTGAAACATTCTTCATATTTAAATCCGCGAATGTTTCCTCTATAAATAATAGCTATTTTTAGTTTTTTTTTATCAACTATTTCAGTCATTATAAATATATAAATATGATTAAAAAAAAATATTAATTATATATTAAATAATGAGCGATATACAATTTATGGAAGATGTACCACATAGGTCTCCTGAAGAACCATTAAATAATATGAAAGAGTTCTTTGAAAATAAAATTGTTATGGATTTAGGTTGTGGTGGTGGAGATTTAATACTTTATATTAAAAATAAATTAAGATGTAAAGATATTTTTGGTATTGAGGAAACTGATCGTTGCTTAAGTAATGCATATAAATATAGGTTAAAAATAATTAAAAGTGATATATTAAAGCAAAAATTTGAAAATTATGGAGCAGAAACTTATTATATATGGATGGAAACTCCTGAATTAGAAATTTCTATTATTAAAAGATTAATAAAGCATAATAAAAAATGTGATATAATAATTGCATATAATACTAAAGCAAACTGTAATAATAAAGGTAACTTTAATTGGAATAATTGTCGTATATGTAAATATTTAGAATGTATTCCAAAAAAATTAGAATTTATTACTACATTTTTAAAAACTAATAACATAGAGTATAAAACTAAAATGTATAATTATAATAATGGTAAAGGTTGTCGTGAATCTGGAGAGTTTACTTACTTAATTATATCTATAGATTAATATTTGTAATTATGTCAACTATATATTTAATATTTTCATTAGTTAACCACCATCCCACTGGAATACATACCAGTTGTTTTTCAAGAATATCTAAATTTGGTAATATTTCTTTAAACTCTTCAACGCAACTATTTATATCATTTCTATTATGCACTTGACTAGTCATAATACCAGCTTCTTTCATTTTATCCATAAATTCTTGTTTTTTATCATTTAATATACGAATGGTATAAAGCCAGTATGCAGAATTACATTTTACATTATTTTTCATTAATTTAATATTTGAAAGACCTTTTAAATGTCTATCAAAATATTCGGCATTCTCTCTATTCTTTCGTAATAATTCATTTATATGTGGTAAATTATACAATCCAATTGTAGCATTTATATCATTCATATGAAATTTATAACCATATTCAACTATATCATTCTCAAGTCTGAAATCTTTACCTTTATAATTTCTTTTATCACGATTTATACCATACCATCTTAATAATTTACATCTTTCATATAAATCTTCTGTTGGTAAAGTAATAAAACCACCATCACCAGTTGTTAGGTGTTTAATGGCTTGCAAACTAAATACACAAATATTTTTATTACTACCTATTTTTTTTTCATTATATTCTGCCCCAAAAGAATGGGCACAATCTTCAACTACTACTGGTTTAAATCCATATTTTTCTCGATGTTCTTCACAAATTTTATCTAATTCATCTAAATCTACAGGATTACCACCCCAATGTACTAAATATATTACTTTGGTTTTTTCATTTAATTTTTTCTTAACATCTTCAAGAGAAATATTTGCGGTTTCTAAATCTACATCTAACCATTTAATATTAACATTATTTGCTAATACTGCAGCAGTTGTAGCAAAACAGGTTAATGCAGGAGTTAATACAATATCTTCATTATCATTAAATCCTGGCCAAAGAGGAATTGCATCTTTATTTTTTAATAATCTTAAAGCAAGTGTTAATCCTGCCGTAGCAGAATTTAAAGTTAAAATATATGGATTATCTATATATTCTTTTAATTTTGATTCAAATTGTTCTACTACTGGACCTTGGGTTAATTGACCAGACATTAATAATTTATTTAACGGTTCTAAAACATCAGTGTTCATATAAACTTTAAAAAGTGGAAGCATTTATAATTTTACAATAAAATATTTCTAATATTTTATTGTAAAAATATCTCTAATATTTTATTGTAAAAATATCTCTAGGGCCAAGGAGCATCATTAATATCTAATACTTTATTGTCATTATAATATGTAAAACTGTCATTTATTTTATATTGTTTATTATTATTTTCAAGTAAACTAATATTTATATATATAAACATATATATATATATATTTAATATATTTAAATACTAATATAATATTTATATATGAAAAGTTCATATAATAATACAATTACTTATAAAGAATTATTAGAAGGAATTATATTTTGTAAAAATCCAAAAACAATTATTGAATTTGGTATATTAGAAGGTGTTTCCCTTAAAGCATTTATTGAAAATTCAAATTCACAATGTGATATAAAAGCATATGATATTTTTGAAGAATTTAATGGCAATTCAGCAAATAAAGAAATCTTATTAAATACATTTTCTAAATTTGAAAATGTAAAAATTGATTATGGAGACTTTTATGAAAAATATAAAAATATAGAAGATAATAGTATTGATATGTTACATATTGATATTGCAAATAATGGTGATGTATTAGAATTTACTATAGAAAATTATTTACAAAAACTTTGTGACAATGGATTATTAATATTTGAAGGTGGATCTAATGAGCGAGATAATATAGATTGGATGAATAAATATAATAAAACAAAAATTAATCCTATAATTCAAAAATACAAAGATTTATATGATATAAAAATAATAGGCTCAATTCCTTCTATAACCTTAATTAAAAATAAATAGATAATTATATATTTATAATATGTATTTTTGTTTAAGTTGGCCAACTTTTAAATTATTACCTTGTGAATTAAAAGCACTCGATTTATGAATCCTATGGAAAACTTGAATTTCTGGAACATTATAAAATTTTTTATCCTGTCGCCATAGTTTTAACCATAAATCATAATCCTCAACTCCATTATGATTTTTATCCCACCAACATAATTCTTTTCGTATTAATACACTACTATTAATAATAGGGTTAATTTGTAAAAAATTAAATTGTGAAATATTATAAACTGGTAGTCTTGGAGTAATTTGTAAATCACCAAAATATTTACACATAGTTCCAATTATATCATAATTATTAATAAATTGTATTTGACTTTCTAATTTTTTAGGTAACCATTTATCATCAACGTCTAATAATGCAATCCAATTATATTTTGTATATTTTAACATTTCATTTAATGCTTGAGATTTTCCTTTTATAGTATAAAGATCTAAAACTTTTATTTTTTCATTTTCATATTTTTTAGCTTCCTGAAATACAACGGAATTTTCAGAATGCCCATTAATTCCAATTATTAATTCCCAATTTTTATAAGTTTGATATAAAATAGTAGGTAATGATTCTTTTAAGAATTCTATTCCATTATATATAGGCATTAATATTGATATTTTATTTCTAATATGAGTGCAAATATTATTATCTCCTAGATGTATTTTTCCACATCTACAAGTTAAGGGTAATTTTTCCAAATCTTCATAAAAATATTTAATAAAATTCTGTGGACCACCAACATTATCAACATTAATATGATTTGCAAATTGATTATTGTTATATATTGGATCCCTTACTATTATATTAAAATCTAATACACATATTTTAATATTATCATTTTTAATATGTATAATTTTATTAATATAATTAATATTATCTAAAATAATATTTTCTTCATAAACTTCATAATTATTTGTTTCTATTATGTATTTCATTAAATTTACTTGATCATCATATGTATTATATTTATTATTTTTCATATTACTTAAAATATTTAATAATAATTTTTTTGAATTAGGTTTTAATATCATAAATCCACAACAACATCCAAAGCCTAATATTTTACTTACATCATGTGGATAGGCATCCTTTCCACCTATTTCTTGCGATATTATAATATCTGCATTTATTTGTAATAAATTAATAATATCTTTTTCAATTATACAATCTATATCACACATAACAATTGGAATATTTTCTTTCAGTAATAAATCTATATTTGATTTGAGTCTTATTAACCAGATATATCCTGGTAAATTTTTATTAAATTCTGATAAATCAGTCACAATTTTATTAAATACTATAATTTTATGATTTTTACATTTTTCATTTATTTTTTTAATCCAGTGATTTAAAATAGGTTGATATTTATTACCAATACATAAAGTAGTTATATAAAACATATTTTTATTATAAATATATGTTTTTATATTTAATTAAATTTATCAATAATATTTTTTATATTTAAAGTTTTTTTAACATTTTTAATTAGATTGGGTTTATAAAATTTATCTGGATTATCTATTATATTTTTTAATAATTGTAAATCACTTTGTATATTTCCCGATAATTTAATAATATTATTAAAATAATTATCAATATTTTTTGCACCCATATAAATAGGCGAGCACGAACAAATTAAGGCATCCATAATTTTTTCACTAAAATAATCATCTGTTATAAAATTCTCAATAGCAATATGAAATTTATAATTTAAATATGGTTCTTTAGATTGAAATTCTCCTTTTATTCTATTATCCTTTAATTTTGAATAATATTTACAACCACGACCATAAATATCAATGGGCAAATTACTTTTTAATATATTTTGAACTAAAATATGTCTATATTTATGTCCTGGTGCAATATTTTTATCTGATACCATTATTGAAATTAAATTAGTTTTATTGGGTAAATCTTTTAAAAATGGTGTATGCCACATATATGAAAAATGATTTGTAAACAACTTAGGTAAATTACCAGCACTACCTAAAAAGTATTTTCCAATATTTTTATTAGCATATTCGATAAAAGTATTTGTAAATCTTAAAAATTGTGGAGGTTCAAATGCTAACCCAATAACATTTTCTTTATTAATATTTAAAATGGGCATGGCTGCATTTAAAATTATAGCATGGGTATAATCATCATTATATGTAAATTTATAAGTAATATTAAAGTCTGGATCAGATTCTAATTCACATAAATCTATATAAGTTTTGGTAGCTCCTTCGGTAGTTCCAAAGTTAGTAAAAATCTTTATAATTTTCATTTAATAAATAATTATTTATATATTTAAATAATTATTTAAATTAAAGTAAATATCGTTTAAATAAGAACCAATGATCATACCGATTATCTTCTTCTTTTATTAAAAAAAACTTATTAAAATTTGATACTATATTATCAATTACAATTATTTGATCATCTTTTACTAATTTATTATTATCTATATATAATTTTAATTTTGTATCATATAAATTTTTATACCAATTTATTAAATTATAATTTATTAAAAAAAAACCACCCGCAATACTTATTTGATTTGCTGGTATATCATTTTTGGGAAGCCCTGTATCATCTTTATTTAATATCAGTTTTATTAAATTATTAAAATATATATTATCATTATTTACTCTTGCATAATATATTTTATCTTTTTTCAATTCTTGAATTTTTAAAGGATTTGGCCAATTTAAAAGGGATCCATTTCTAAAATAACCTATATCTATCCAACCATACCAATCTCCTGAAAAATAATTATTTTTATATGTTTTTTCTATAAATGCTATTTTTTCATTCCATAACATATTAACTTTCCAATCTACTAGTGTATTTAAATTATGATTTTTTTCATGATTTTTTATCCAAAAATTTTTATATTTATAATTATAAAATTCCTCTAATTCTAATAAAATTATTTTTATATTTAAATTATTTTTATATTTTTCTATCATGTGTAAACTTTTTTTATCGGTATATATAACTAATTTAAAATTATTTACACTAGTTAATAAATTATCTATCCATTTAGAATATATGTTTTTATCAAATTTTGCTTTTAATATATACCATGCGGTTGAAAATATGATCATTAAATAATATTATTTTAATTTATTTAAATTATAATCTGTATTTTGATTTATTATATCAGAATATGAAGGTCGTTGTCTTGTAATATTTGGTATAGGAATAAAGCAGGGAAATTTATTTTGTATTTCTTCTAAATAGTATTTATCTATCTCTCTAGGATATCCATTTATATTATTAACAATGTATTCCATACATTTTCGATTAATTATATAACTCCCAGTAGTTAAAGTTGCAAATGTTAAATATATTTCTTTAGTTATATGTTTGATTCCATTTTCAGCTGTATTTCCAGCTAAATAAAATATTCCATAATTTGTTTTATCTAAAAATTTAGCATATCTATTTACTATTTTTTCAATAGTTATATCATTAATAAACATAGTATCATCTTCAAGTATTAATATATTTTCATAATTTTCTTTTAATGCTTTTTTCATTATTGTTAAATGACTTAATAAACAACCAAGTGCACCAATTCTATAACTAGTTGCATTTCCATGATACCAACTAGGTAATGGGTCAAGAAATGATGAATTCCAATGTTTAATTAAATTTTCTTTAGGTCTTATTGCAGAAAATATTTCTACATTTGAAGCATCTATTTTTTCTAATTCTTTTAATATTTGTTCTTTTCTATCTTTTCGATATTCTAAATTTATAACATAAATTTTATCTAATTTCATAATTATATTAAAAAAATATATTTAATTAAATATAAAATAAATATATTTATTTTGTTAAAAATACTTTTCCTACATGATGTGGTAAAAGTGAAAAAAATATAGCCAAAGCTATTATCCAGGTTAAATATGGAATATATTCAGCTAGACTAATATTAAAAAATTGAGTAATTACACCTGCAGCCATTATAATAACTAATATAGTTATTATAGTAATTCCAATTTTTGGTATTTTAAAGTTTCCAGCCATATATTATTAATAGAAATTTAATTTTTATCTAATTTACACCGAATTCCTTCTTTAATTTTTACATTTCTATTTTCTAAAATAAAATCAGTTACTTTATCAATTTCGACAGTATCATCGTCGGCAAAATACTTACTCATTACTTCTAATAAATATGGTCTATTTATAGCACTTTTTAATTTACTTTGAGTATATAATAATTTTCCCTTATTAATATCAAAACAATCTATTTCATTATTTCTCATTATTTTTACTAATTGTTCTGTAATTATTTTTTTTTTATTTCTTCTTTCTTTAAGTTCTTTTTGAATAGTTTTTAATTCATCATCTAATTGTTTCCAGTTTTTAACTAAATTAATTAATTCTGCTTTAGATATTTCTTGTGAATCCATAAATAATATTAATATATATTCTTTAATATTATTTATCTATCAAAACTTCCTTTGCGATAGATTTAATTATTTTATTTTCAGATTTCTCTCGTTCTATTTTATTGCCTTGATCAGTTACATTTTTAATTAATTGTAAATATTTTTCAGTTTGCAAATCATTTTGTTCCCAATTTTTATGAGCTTCTTCCCATTCAGGTATTTTATCAATTTGTTTTTTTGCAATTGAGGTAATAGCTCCTTTTATTAAATGTTTTTCATTATCATCTTTTTCCCAACTATCATTATTTTTAATATATAAAATTTCTCTTTTTAAATCGCTACAATGGATTGGTCTTTTATGCAGATCTAATTGATTTAGTTCACGAACAAAAATATTAGTAATTCCAGATACATATCCACTTTTTCGTGTTTCATCTAAATCATTTACTCCTAATTTTAAAGTTTCTACAAATTCATTTAAATTTAATGCATCTTTGCAATTTTCATGTAAAAATAATTGAATATTAACTTTATTATTAATCGTAGTATAATTATTATTACCAATTTTTGGAATCATATTAGTAACCATATCTCTCATTTCTTTATTTTCTAAAATAATATTTTGATTTTGTTTAATAAGAGTTCCTATCATATTTTTTAATAACTCATTTTCTTCTGTTTTTGTTACATTAATTTTATTTATATTTTTAATTTCACATTGTTTAATATGACGATTAAAACTTTGAATATGTTTATATTTTTTACCACAAGAGCATGTTAAGGTCTGCATATTTTCTATGAGCATTTTTGAGCATTTTTCAGAATTATGTTTTTTGGTGTTAAGATGTTGTTTAAATAAAAAAGATTTATTACAGGAATAGTCACATTTTTCACAGTAAAATTCAGGTTTTGAATTCTCAGTCTCAGACTTGCATATTTTTTGAGCCATATATGCTTATAAAATGCTCATAAAAATATGCTTAAATATTTTAAAAAAAAAAGTTATAATAACAAAATAATTTAGTTATTTTTAAAAATTAGAGCATAATGCTCTAAAATGAAAAATGCAAATTTTTTTGAGATTTTAAAATTGATTTTTGAAAATTGGACATGTCCATTTTTAAAAAATCGATTTTAAAATTTTAAAATTTTTTTAATTTTTTCAAATATTTTTTTTTTTTTTTTCATTTAAAATTCTTTCTATAAGAATAGGTTTATTACCGCTAACTTTACAGTTATTTTTACGTAATATTTCTTTTAACATTGGGATAGTTAATTTAGTATAATTAATTTCATCATTATTATTTATTAAAGACAATTTATTTTTAATATGTGTATTACAAAATATACCATTATTAGTATTAAATGCAGATTTACAACAAAAACAACCTTTTTTTTTACCAGTCTTATATAAATATTCACAACTATTTAATTTTAAACAGTATTTTTCTGGTGCATTAATACCTATAATTCTATTAATATTAGGTAATTTATAATAAGGTAATAATTGATTATGTATACATCTACAATATGGACATTTTATTTGATTAAATTTTAATTTTTGTGTTTCTAAATTAGAATTATTTAGTTTTTGATTAATTATTTCATTATAGATAGATAAATAATTAAAAGTATGATTACATGGTAGTGTAATATTTCCATCAGTTAATTCTAAACTAGAGATCAAACAATATTTTTTATTATCATCTATTTTTGTATTATTATCTATTTCTGTATTATTATATAATAATGCATTCCAATCAATATTATTTTCTATTACATAATCCATTATTTATTTTTATAAATATCTATTTATATAAGTTTAATGAAACTTATATATCAATTACGTAATTGATATATAATATTAAATCTTTATATATGTGTATAGAAATATGCAAAAAAATGAATGGGGTAATGCTGTTTGGTTATTATTTCATACTATAGGTAAGAAAATAGATGAAAAATATTTATTAGAAAATAAGAGAGATATGTATAATTTTATTCATGGTGTCTGTAAAAATTTACCATGTCCATATTGTTCAAATCATGCATTAGAAATTTTAAAAGATGCTCGTTTAGACAATATTCGAGGAAAAGATGATTTAGAATATTTTTTTTGGTCATTTCATAATATAGTTAATAGAAAATTAAATAAACCTGAATTTAGTTATGAAGAATTACAATTATATAATCGTGCAGTTACTTATAATGTTTTTATTAATTTTAGACAAAAATTTTCAAAAAGACCATATAATGATAAATTATTAATGCAAAGTTTTACTTTTAATCGTTCAAAAAATGAATTATTTAATTATTTAGATAAATTATTAGAAAATAATTATATTAGACCATAATTATATAATATTATTTTTAATTAATTCACCATTTTTATATACAGCACATTTAAAAGATTGTTTAGTTGGTCTTTCACAAACAACATTATTACTAACAAATTCATTAAAATATAATAATTTATTATTTCCAGTTACAGTTAATAAAGAGTACCAAAATGCTCCAAGAATAAATCCTACTAATGCTCCAACAGATATACCTGCCATATCAGTGCATTTATTAGTTATTTTTGTAAATATATTAATAATAAATAGAGCAATTAGAAAAACTAATACAGTATAATTCATTTGTTTATTATAAATCATTGGTAATAATAGATAAGCAATTGTAAAACTTATAAATGCAGAACTTAAATTAGGATTATCATAAGATCCACCTGAAGAAAATATATTAAAATCGATAACATCACATATTGGTGATCTATGGGGAGAAGATTCATGTCGAATAATGTTCATTAATAATAAATTAATAATTGTTGCAATTAAAACTCCAGCTAAATATATAAATCCTTTAATATCTTGATTAAAAATTGAACTCATAATAAGAAAGAAACCTAATAAAAATGGTGAAATAAATGCAGCAAATTGAAAGATATTAGTCATAGTAAATTGAAGTCCGGATATTCCATCGCTCGGCATAATATATATATGATAGATAAATATATTATACAAAGACATATTTTAATACTTCATTAATTTCTTCAACTTGAATAAATTTAATATCTTTTAAGGAAGATATGTGTTTATATTTTTCCATAAATAATTTAAAATCTTTATTATTTTGCTTAGGAAAAATAAATGTTTTAATTCCAGCATTTAATCCACCTAAAATTTTTAAATCTAAACCACCAATAGCGGTAATTTTTCCTTGTAAACAAATTTCACCAGTAATTGCAATATCATTTTTAATTAGTTTATTAGTTAATAAACTATAAATTACTACTGTAATAGCAGTTCCAGCAGATGGTCCATCTTTAGGAGTTGCTCCTTCAGGAACATGAATATGAATTCCTTGTTTTTTACTATTTTCACAATTTTTATTAATATCTAATAATTCAGTATTTGTAAGTAGAGAGAAAGCCAGAGTTTTTGCAACAGTCATACTTTCTTTCATTACATCACCCTGCATACCAGTAAGTTTTAATTCAGCAAATGTAGAAGTAATTAAATAATTAGCTTCAATATGTAAAATTCCGCCCTGGCCAAGTGAATTTGCCCATAATCCATTAATAACTCCAATATTAGAAACATTATTAATTTTAACTTTATTAATTTCAACTCTTTCAATAAGATATTCTTTTATTTTATCAAGAGTCAATACAAGTGGTATAGAATATGTTTTATTTTCTTTTAGTATACTTAAATTTATTTCACCAATAATTTCAAAAAGAATTTCTTTTAATTTTCTGACGCCGGATTCAGATGTATAATGATTAATAATATACTTGATAATATCATCATTAATTTTAATAATTTCTTCTAATCCAAATTTTTTATAAATTTCAGGTAGAATATATTTATTAGTTATTACTAGTTTATCTTCCAAAGTTAAATGTTCGAATTTAACTCTGTGAATACGGTCAAGTAAAATTTTGTCAATTAAATCTGGATCATTATATGAAAATATAAATAGTGCTTTTGATAAGTCTAAATCAATTCCATTAAAATATTTATCTTGAAAAGAATCATTTTGTGTAGAATCAATTAAATGTGTTAAAATACCAATTATTTCTTTACCCTGTTCTGTTTTACTAACTTTATCAAGTTCATCTATAAATATAATAGGATTCATACATTTTTTATCAATTAAAATATCAACTATTTTTCCCCAAGTAGAACCTACATAAGTATAATTATGGCCTTCCAAAGTGCTACCATTAGATGATCCTCCAATGGCTATAAATGCAAAAGGTCTGCTTTCATTATTTTCATCAATAAGACATTGTGCAATACCTTTTTTTGCAAGAGATGTTTTTCCTACACCAGGTGGTCCTTCAAAACCAAAACAATAACCACTTTTTTCTCCATTTATCCATTGTCCTATAATTCGTTCAACTTGACGCTTAGCTTTAGTATGTCCATAAACAGCATTATTTAAAATATTATTAGTTTTAAGCATATAATCAGTAATTTCTGACTGTTTATTTTTAATATTATTAATATAATAACTCATATTATTGAGTATTAATAAATTATTTTTTTCTTGAATAATTTGATTAATTATATCATCAATTAGTTGTTTATTAGTAATAGCTATATCTAAAAATTTAGAGATTTGAAATTTAATATTTTCTAAATTTTTTCCAGAAGTATAAATTTTAATATTTTTAATATCATATTTTTTAATTAATGTATTTAATATATTAGTAATATTTATTAGATTAGGTCTATTAGTATTAGTAATTTGTTCTAAAAAGATATTTTTTAATTTATTTGGAATAATATTTTGTATATTATCTTCTATTTGATTTAAATAATTAATAATTTCAAGATTATTATAATTATCTTTTGTTGTAATATCAATAATCTGAGTATCTTTAATACAAATTATAATTTCATTAAATAATTCTTTAATATTTTTTATTTTATTTAGTATATTTTCTTCTTTAAAAATACTGAAAGGAATTTTTAATAAACCATCTAAATATTGTCTAGCTTTAGATCCTGAGTCATCTGATTTTGATTTAACTTCTTTTAATTTTTGCATAGCTTTTTCTTTGACATTATCACTAGTTTTTAATAAACAAATTTGTTGTTCAATGGGTATTTTATTATTATCAAAATTAGATAAGTTATTAGTATATTCGATAGTCTGTTTCATAGAATCTCTAAAATATTTTTTGACAGTCCATGGTAAACTATCAAATAATAATGTTTGTTCTTGTGTATCAATATTATTATTATTATCATTAGAGAGAAGATCATATAAAAGATATGCTAAATATTGAAAATCAGGTTCATATGATTTTATTAATAATTGAATTAAAATTATTCTTTGGGAAAATAATTCATTTCCTAAAAATTCTTTAACAACTTGATTAATTGTTTTTTTTTTAATTAGATTAGTTTGATTAATATAGCCAATAAATTTTTCATAAATTTCAGATTTATTATAAATAAATAATTGTTTAAGAGTTAATGATTGAATAAATTTTGTCCAAGATAATTCTTGAAAATCTTTATCTAATGGTTTATTTTCTTCTATTTCTTTTAAACTATTAGAGATAAATGAATTATTTAAACAATCTAATAATATATCATCAACTACTCCAGAAATAATTAATGTTTGTTTTTGAATTTTATCTTGAATAGCAATTTTAATTCCATAAACTCTGGTTTGAAAATTTCTTTTAGTTCGTGCTAAATCAAAACAATCAAATGTATTAGCATGTTCAACAATAGCACAATCCTCAATTATTTTATTTTTTTGTAAAATAATTTCTTTATTATTTTTTTTATTTTCTAAATTTTTCCATGCGATAACTTTATAATTAATAGGATGAACATATTTTGATAGCAACAAGAATTTATCTTTATATAAAGAATTATTGTTATTTTTATTAATAAAATCTGGACCTAAACATATAAGTAAAAGATCATTTAAATTATTAGTTCCATAATTTTTAATGATAGTAGAAAGTTCATTATTAACATCTTGTAGTTTATTTAATACATCATCAATATTTGGAATAATATTTTCACTAATAAATTCTGAAATTTTATTTGATAAAATAGTTAAATTAGTAAATATAATTTCTAAATTTTGAATACAAATATTAATTTCATTGGCAGTTAATATATCTAAAATTTTATATTTTTGTGCAGATATAATAGTATTTTGAATAATATCTTGAAAAGTTTTAATTTTTTCTTGAATATTTTTTAAATTTATATTAGATATTTTAAAATTTTTATCATTCATGTATATTTATATGAATATATAGAAATTATTAAATTAATTCTTATATTAATTTAATAATTATTGCTAAATAATGTTAAAATATTATTATTTTAATATAAAAATAACATTATATTATTATAAATAAGAATGGGTATTCCCAGTTATTTTGTATATATAGTTAAAAATCATCGTTCAATAATTAAAAAATTTGAAAAATCACAAAATAAAATAAATAATTTATATCTAGATTGTAATGGATTAATATATGATGCGCTCAATAATGTTAAATTTAATAATAAAAATCAATATGAAGATGATATACTAAATATGATATGTAAAAAAATAGATTTTTATATAGATACTATTGGACCAGATAAAAGGGTATATATAGCATTTGATGGAACAGCACCAGTAGCAAAATTAAATCAACAAAAAAATAGAAGATATAAATCATGGTTTCAAGATCAAATATATAATTCATTTGATTCAACATTATCAAATAAATTATGGAATCAAGCGGCAATTACACCAGGAACAGAATTTATGGATAAATTACATAACAAGATAACATCATATTTTAATAATAGGGATAATAAAACAATAGATATTATAATTAGCACAGCAAAAGAGACAGGTGAAGGAGAACATAAAATTTATCAATATATTAGAGAAAATCCAGAATATCATAAAACAAGTTCAACAGTTATTTATGGATTAGATGCAGATTTAATAATGTTAACATTAAATCATTTATCATATTCAAATCAGTTATATTTATTTAGAGAGACACCATATTTTATTAAAAATATTGATGACACATTAGTAGAAAATAGTAATTATTTATTAGATATACCGGAATTTAGAGATAAATTAATTTGTGATATGATTAATCAGAGTGATATTAATAATTTAAGCGATAATATTAAAACTAATATTATAAATGATTATGTATTTTTGTGTTTTTTTCTAGGAAATGATTTTATGCCACATTTTCCAATTTTAAATATAAGAACTCAGGGTATAGATATACTTTTAAATATTTATAATAAAGTAAATAATAATTTAAATAATTTTTTTGTTAATAATAAAGGAATTAATTGGAATCAGGTAAGAAAAATGGTAGAAATACTAGCAAGAAATGAAGAAACTTTACTTAAAGAAGAATATAAAAATAGGAAGAAATTAGAATTAAAAAAAAATAATAGACAAAGCGAGATGGATAAATTTATGAATATTCCAATATATAATAGAAAAAGTGAATTATTTATTAATCCATATGAAGATGGTTGGCAATATAGATATTATAAAGTATTATTTGATATTGAAGTAGATGATGATCGTAAAAAACAAATTTGTGTAAATTATTTAAGTATTTTAGAATGGAATTACTATTATTATAATAATAAATGTATAGATTGGAGATTTAAATATGAGTATAATTATCCTCCATTATTTCAAGATTTAATTAAATATATTCCATATTTTGAAACCAGATTTTTAACAGAAAAAGAATATAATCCAATTTCAGAAAATGTTCAATTAGCATATGTATTACCTAGGGATAGTTTAAATTTAATACCTAAAATCAATATAGATGCGTTAATAAAAAAATTTAATGAATATTATAAATTAGATTATGATTTTGAATGGGCATTTTGTAGATATTTTTGGGAGTGTCATGTTAAAATACCTGAATTAGATATAAAATTATTAGAAAAAATATTAACATAAAATTATTTATTATAATTATATAAAATATATATAATAATGTTTGAACCAATTAGTATAATTAAAGAAGGATCTTATAATTGGATATTTCAATTAGGATTAGGATTAACTATTTTATTAACTATATTTCAATTTATAATTAGAATAAAGAAGATTAAAAAGCCTAATTATATTTGGATGTTAGATATAATAGCAATTATAGGTGTTTTACTAATATTAACATATCATTCTTTTTATACCTGGCAATTAGTTATAGTAATAATATTATTAATTTTATTAATTATTAAAACAATTTATCATATTTTAACGATATTAAATATTTTTAAATAAAAAATATATTTAAATTATAAATTATTATATTTAGATATATATTTATTTTTGTAATTTTTTAGTTTGTTTATATTTTTTAAAATTTTTTATATTTTTAAATTTTTTACTCTTTTTATTTAGTTTTATAAATCGTCGTCCTCCAAAAAAAAGATAATCGGTTGTTCCTTCTGTCACAGCTTTATCAAATTTATTTTTAATAATTTTATTAATTGTATTATCTATTTTTTGTTTTTTTCTCTCAGATAATTTATCATACTTAAATTCTTTTTTGGCAAATTTTTTCCAACTTTCTTTGATTTCTTCAATATGGTCTCCATATGGAGTTGGAAATTCATGTTCTCCATCCACTCCATGAAATAATGTAAAATCTTGATAAAATTTTTCTGCACGAGTATCAGGATTATTTACAATTATTTCTATTAATTTTTCATTTTCTTTAATTTTTTCTCTCATTAAATCTTGCATTTCTTTTGAAAAATTTTTTTCTGAGTCACTTAAATCTTCTTCTAATTTAACATTTTCATAATATGCTGGTCCTTGTAATGAAGTTACTATTCGTTCTGCAATACCACGCACACAACTCCATCCAGATTGATTTCCTTCAGGATTTGCTCCATGACCTTCTAAACTATCTCTAATAACATTTTCTATATACAATTGTTTAAAAAATGTTGTTTGTTCATTTAAATATTGTAAAGTATAATAATCTATTTTTCCAATTACAATTGGAGGATCTGTATCCTTAATTCTACCTTTAAATACAGATACATCACTATTTATAATTCTCTCATAAAAACATTTACCTGGTTTAAAAACATCTAAAAATAATTGTATTGTTTTTCTTTCTTGTTCGGTTTTTTTTGGAAGTGTTTCAATAATTTCAGTATATCTAGATTCTATTAAGTTAAACATATAACTTTTATCTTCATATAGTTTTCTTGTAATAACAGATTCATCTACTGTAATAGAGCCATCTTTTATTTTATTTTCAAAAAATTCTTCTAAATCATTAAAATCCATATTAGCAAATGCAGAATGAGTATCTACTGCTCTTCCAGTTTCATAGTCATCAGGAATACCTATAGGAACCCCAAAATCACCTTGTATTATCTCTCCTAAATTAGTATTTTGTAAATTTGCACCAGTAAAATCAGCATATCGTGGATTTCCATCAACAGAAGGAAAATCATGTAATGTTCGTGCATCATCAACTAATTGTGCAACATCAAATTGAGCTCCTCTTAAATCTGCTCCTCTAAAATTTGCTCCAGGTAATATTGCTGCTGGAAATCGAGCACCGGTTAATTTGGCATTTTCAAAATCAATATCATAAAATTCAGCTTGTTGAAAGTTTGTATTTGTCATATTAGCATTTTTAAAACTTAAAGTGGAATTTGAGACTCTTATACATTGAATAAAATTAGCATCTGTTAAATCAGCATTATCAAAATTAACATTTTCAAATTTACTATTTTGGAAAATAGCTTTTTGTAAATTTGCTCCTGTAAAATTTACGCCAATATAAGTAGTATGATTTCCAATTAAATTAGTTAACATTGCATCTTTAAAAATAGTTTGATTTAAATTACATGCTCTAATATCTATTTTATTACCTTTAATATTAGTAAAATTAGTATCAGTAAGAATACTACGATTAATCTCAGCATTATCCATAGAACAATTTTCAAAATTACATTCTCCATAATTACATATTTCTCCTTTAAAATTTTCTAATACTGCATTTTTAAAATTTGAATTAATAAAATCAATAGGGGTGATTCGTCGGTCGGTTCCTCTGCGCGGCAGATTTTCAAATTTACAATTTTTTAAATAAGCATTTTCAAAATTACTTTCTGGTAATTTACTAGCTCCATCAATTTTAATATTATCTAAAGTTGCATTCTTAAAAGAATTTCTTCCTAAATAACAATTTATTATATCTATATTTTTTAAATTAATTTGATCAAAATTGATTTCATTTAAAAAACAACCCGTAAAAACAGTATCATGTATTACATTAGCAATTATTTCACGAGAAATTACATCAGGATCACTTAATCCAGCACCTTTAATAAAGATACAATTTTGAAAAACACAGGAAACTAAATCAGAATGTTTTATACAAATATGTATTTCTTTATTATTAGTAAATTTACATTCTTTAAATTTAGATTGATCAAATAATAATATTCCTTTTTTGTCAATAAACATGGGTGTAATTAAAGAGGAAAAATCAGTATTATTTAAATCACAATTAGTAAAAGGTAAAATTCCTTGTTTTGATTCAGAGACTATACACTTAGAAAATAGACAATTATTAAATTTACTTTCATGAAAACGTGCATTATTTAAATTACAATTTCCACTGGTGTTCCGTGGATTATCTGAAAATTTACATTTTTCTAAAGTACTTTCATTTATTAAAGCACCAGTTAAATTAGTATTTAAAAAAGTGCAATCAACTATAGTAGTTGAATTAAACTCAGTATTTTCTAATTTAGCACCATTAAAGTTAGTTTTTACTATTTTAGCATTTAAAAATTTAATTAAATTAAAGTTTTTACTATGAAAATCTTTATCTTTAATGGTAATCCCCGTTAAACGAAAGTCTTTTAATTTAGATTTATAAATGGTTGCACCTTTTTTTAATAAATCAGTTAAATCAGTTTCATGAGTTTTAACTTGTTTACTTAATGCTTTAGTTATTCTTGCAGTATATTTTTTTTTCATTTCATGAGGACTAAACCTACCTGTAGTTGGAGAAATATATCCTGCTTTTCGTTTAAACATTTTTTTTTTAGTAATTTTTTTTTTAAAATTCATTATATATTAAGATAATATTAATATTTACACACTTGAAATATTAAAATGCCAGTTTTATATATCTATAAAACTAGCCATAGTATTTTTTAATTTTAGATTTATTTTTTATTAGAAAATAGATAGGATATTATTAATTGTAAACAAACATTTTAAAACTTCAAGGGTATAAAAGAATTTTTAATAAATATTAATAAAAATATTTAGAAATTTATTTCATTAATAAAAATATTTAAAAATAAAAAAGTAAAATATATAAATGGTAAAATTTTTATCAGAAATAACAAAAGAACAATTAATTCAATTTCAAAATAATTCTCCTATTCCGCAACAAGTTATTATTAAATTTGAAGCAGAGTGGTGTAAACCTTGTCAAAAAATTAAAAATTTATGTAATAATTTAGCTAATAATTTAAATGATAATGTTGGTTATGTTGTAGTAGATATAGATGAAGATATAGAATTATATGCATATTTAAAAACCAAAAAACAAGTTAAGGGTGTTCCTACTTTATTATCATATTATGCTGGTCAAAGAGATCCTAGTGAGTGGTATTTACCAAATGATTCAGTTATAGGAGGTGATGAGAATGCAGTAAAAAGTTTTTTTGATAGGTGTTCCGACCATTCACTTAAAAAATAATATATATAATTATATGATTATGTTTTTATAGGATTAGATATTTAAAACAGTGATTATTATAAAAAATTATCTTTTATTATATTATATGAAAAAAGAAGGAAATTTTATAATATATTTAATATTAGCGTTAATTATTCTATTTGTTATTTGTTCATTACAATCTGTTATATTTAATAAATTAAAAGAATCATTTAAAAATATTAAAAATAGTGATACATTTGAAGCAAGAACTAAATATGCAGATGTGACTTTTACAACAAGCAATGATAACCAAACATTACATATAACAGTTCACTATAAAAATTTATCTGATGTTAGTGCTCTTCATATACATACTAATAATAATGGAAGTCCAGGGCCTATCATAGCATGGTTAGGAACAACAAATACATGGCAAAATGGAGTAACTCAAAATAAATCTGGTAAAAATTCTCCATGTTGTAATGCTACTAATCCATTTTGTAAATTAGCAGCGCCGATGGGCACTCCTCTTATACAAGATTTATCAAATCGCGTTAGAACTTTTACAGTAACTAATTCTTTTGGAAAAGATTGTCCTTGGATTAAAAATGGAACAATGTTAGTTATTCATGGTTATAATTTTCAAACAGTTGTAGATGGGCAACTAACAAATAAAAAACCAGGAATCGATCCTATTGCTCATGTTAAATTTAGTAGAAAGTAAATATATTTCAAAAATAATATTAAAAAATAAATTTAATAATATTATTGTGTTTTTAATTTATATTATATTTTTGATATATAATATAAAATAAAAATTATTAATAATATTATATGAATAACTTAGATTTAAATATTGATAATTATAATTTAACTGAGATACTTAAATTATTTAATATTTCTGATAAATTTACAGAACAAGATATGAAAGAAGCCAAAAAAAAAGTATTAAAAATGCATCCCGATAAATCACAATTAGATAAAAAATTTTTTTTATTTTTTTCAAAAGCTTATAAAATAATTTATGGGATATATGAATTTAGACAAACTTCTCAAAAAAATACTGAATATATGCCTTTAGATGATAATAATGAAGAGATAATTAAAAATGCACTACAAAGTAATAGTATTAAAAAAGATTTTAATAAGTGGTTTAATGAATTATTTGAAAAAACTAAATTAGAAGATGATTTTACAAAAACAGGTTATAATGATTGGTTAAAATCAAATGATGATATAGAAAATTATGAAGGATTAAGTAAAGAACAACAAGAAAATAAATTAGAAGAAAAAAAAAAGAGATTAAAATCACTAGTTAAATATAATAAAATACAAGAAATGCAAAGTAGTGGATATAATTTATTACGTGAAGCACCGGACAATTATTCAAGCGATATATTTAGTCCGTTAGCATTTGAAGATTTAAAAAAGGCTCATCAAGAGAGTATTATTCCAATAACTCAAAAAGACTTAACATCTATAGATAATAAAACGTTATCAAATTTAAAAAAAGATAGAGATACAAAAATAGTATTACCATCATTAGAGCAGGCAAAAAAAATAATGGCAGATAGAAAAGATATAGATAATAAATATAATACAGAAAGAGCATTTAAATTATTAAAAGAAGATGAAAAAAATAGAGAAATTAATAATATACGTTTAAGTTCTATGCGACAAATCACTAGTTAACAGATATAATATAAAATATATTTATAGTATATATGATTAGCGAGAAAGCAATATATTCAATAATATTAATATTAATAATAGCGTTTATTTATAACAGCTGGGAAAAAAAACAGAAAGATAATAAAAAATTAGATGGATATAATTTAGTTGAAAAATTTTTTTTAAGTGATAGTAAATCTTTAGCAACTATTAATAAACCAATTATTTGGATTCATATAACATATGATTGGAATGCTCGTAAATGGCAAACATTTGGTTCAAGAATGACAATGAATTTAAATCAAGATTATCTTTATTTAACACTACGTTCTATTATTGAAAAATATGGAAATGATTTTCATATATGTTTAATAAATGATAATAGTTTTGATAAATTATTGCCAAATTGGCCAGTAGATTTGGCATTTTCTCCTGATCCAGTAAGAGAAAGATTACGAAATTTAGGATTAGCATATCTTTTATATAATTATGGTGGAATTGTATTACCAGTTTCATTTATAGCTCAAAATTCATTTATAGATATATATAATAATTTAGATAAAAATAATATTTTAATAGGAGAGTTAGTTAATACATCGAATACTCATTATAAATATTATCCCAATTCAAAAATTTTAGGCTGTAAAGCAGGTTGTTATATTATTGAAGAATATATTAGTTATTTAGAAAATTTATATTCTAATAATTTTACAGATAGTATTCAATTTGATAATTCAACAAATGAATGGTTTCTTAAGTATAAAGAAAATTTAACTATAATACCTCCTGAATTATTAGGAGCAAAAGATTATTATGGATCAATAGTAAATATAGATAAATTATTAAATAATACATTTTTAAATTTAGACGAAACAAGATATGGTATATATATACCATCAGAGGAATTATTAAAACGAAATAATTATAATTGGTTTGTATATTTAAATATTAATGAAGTATTAAATAGTGAAACTCAATTAGGTAAATATATTTTAATTTCTCAATAATATATATTATTATAGATGCCATTTTTTGAGTTTAAAGGTAGAAACATGTTTACGGCATTTGTATTATATTCATTTGTAGGGGCATTAGCAGCATCATTAGCTGTTCATATTCGAATAGAGATAGATAAAAATAAATATAATATATTAAGCTGGATTAATAATACATTTAATATATCAAAAAAAGAAATTGCAGATAAAGGAGAGTGGATTAGATTATTACTTGCAATTATTATTACATTTTTGATCACCTTAATTATATATCATATAATGTATCTATTAATTGGTTTTGGTTCTGGCATGGTTGCTGCTAAAAAATTACCTAATTATCTTTAAATATTTTATAAATTACTTGATAACTAGAATTATCAAAATCATTAAAATAAATAAAATTAATATTAAGAGAATTACATAATTGTCTTATTATAGTTAAAAAATTTTTATAATTTAATTTACGATTAATATAAAATTGTTTAGATTTGTGATAATAGGGTATTAACTGATTACAAAATGGTGATAATAAATTATTATAAACAGCTAATTTATAAACAGTTTTATTAATAATATAATATTCTTCATTATTATTACAAATTTGGTCTAATAAATTAAATAATAAAATTTTATCAGGGATTTGAATAAATAATTGATTCATTATTAAATAATGAGATTAAATTATTTGTAAATAAAGCTAATTCAATTTCATCTTCATGAATAACATGGAATATTGTTATATAAGAACAAATAATTTTTATAATTTCATATTTTTCATACTCATTTAATAATTCAGTAATTTTAATAAATAAAAAATAATTATCTAAAATATCCATAACAGAAAATCCTTTGTTATAAATATTTAATATTATGTTAATAGCCTCATTTAATTTTTGTTGTTTACATAAATTAGTATATTGTATAAAATCATTAAATAAAATATTAGTGCATGTTTCTTGTGCGATATCGAGTGTTATTTTTTGTTTAAGTAGATTAAATTTTTCTAAATAATTAATTAATATTCTAATAGAGTTATTAGAAACAGAAATAATAAAAGGAATAGCGTTATCATCAATTATAATTTTTTCTTTTTTGATAATATTATTGAATATATTAAGTAATTGATTATTTGAAAAAGAATTTAATTTTAAAATATTAATTCTAGATTGAATACTATCAATAACTTTTTGAGGATTAATACAAGATGCTAAAAAATGAACATTTTGACTATATTTATCTATACAATTTCTAAATACTTGTTGACTTTGTTCATTAATTATATCAATATCATCTAAGATTAAAATTTTTTTTTTATTTTTAATACCAGAAGTTGTTTGACAAAAAGTTTTAACTTCTGTGCGATAATAAGAAATACCTTGTTCTTTTAAACTATTAATGGTCAATATATTATTTTCAATAAGATAATTGGGTATATCTTTATAATATTCATTAATAATAACTTTAATAAGAGTAGATTTACCAGATCCAGAATTACCAACAAATAATATATTTAAATTATCCATTTGAATAAAAGTTTTAAGTAATATACTAATTGAATCATTAATTTCTAGATCATTTATAGTTTTAGGTGAATATTTAAAAATTAAAGAGTCTTTCATAATAATTATTCGTTAATTAGTATTTAAGTTTTTGTTTTTATTAGTTAATATGTCATTAAATAATGAAAAACAATCATTAGATTTATATAATATATTAAATTTATCTAGAAATGCTTCACAGGCAGATATAAAATCTGCTTTTAGACAATTATCATTACAATATCATCCCGACAAAGATAGAAATAGTAGAGATAAAAATAATGATGAAAAATATAAAAATATATTGATGGCATATGAAACTTTGAGTGATATTAGTAAAAAAAATATATATGATTTACAATTTAATAATAAAAATAATATTAATAGTAGTATTGTAGATAATAATACAAATGTAAAAGAAATAATTGAAACAACAGAAATAAATAATAATAGTTATTTACCTGAAACAATATATAAAATTTTGGAAATTACACTAAACCAATCATTTTTAGGTTGTATATTACCAATGGAAATTGAAAAGAATATAGAATATAATAAACGAATTACTAAAGAACTAGAAACAATTTATGTGAGAGTGCCTATTGGAATTGATAATAATGAAATCATTACTATTAAAGATAAGGGTAATAGTATAAATAATATTATATTTGGTGATATAAAAATACAAATTAAAATTAAAAAACATGATTTATTTATAAGAAAAGGATTAGATTTAATTTATAAAAAAGAGATTACATTAAAAGAATCACTATGTGGATTTATATTTATTGTTGATCATATTAATAAAAAAAAATATACAATAAAAAATGATGGAATAAATATTATTAAACCTGGACAAGAACAAATAATACCAAATTTAGGAATAACTAGAGATAATTATATAGGTAATTTAGTTATAAATTTTTCAATAATTTATCCAGATGAATTAAGTTTAGAACAAAAAAAAAAATTAAAAGAAATTTTATAAATGGAGTATAAAATTATTAATAAAGATAATTTTGAGCAAAGCATAGAATTTATATATCCGACTATTCCAAATAAAATTAAAAAATATCCATTAATAATTTATATAGGTGGAACTGGTTGGTTAGGATATATTCCAATAATATACAGAATAGCAGATTATTGGAATAGAAGAATAATAAATAATCTAGTTAGAGAAGGATATAGTTGTGGTATAATAAGATATAGAGGAAAATTTATAAAATCTCTGAATTATAAATTAATTATAATAATATTATATTTTTTATTTATTTTTAATATAAATTATTTTATTATTTGTAGCATATTATTTATATATTGGAAACGCTGTGAGTATTATAGTCCATCAATTTTAGAAATGGAAAATGATGTAATTAAAAATATAAAAAATTGTTTATTATATAATAATAGTATAAAAAAACAATTAAATACAGATAGTAAAATTTTATTTATTACATATTCAGCAGGATCACAAATATTATTATCTAGTTTACAAAAAATACATAATGAAATAGAAGAAAATATAATTAAAGGTATTATAATAGTTTCAGGTGTTTTAAAAATTCCAGAGGAATTTGATTTATCAGATAAATATATTAATAAATTAGCTAGACTAGTATTAAATATAATTTTTAAAGAGAAATTAGATAAATTATTTTGTCCGTCTAGAGATTTTATAAATAATAAAGAATTACCATTTTTAATAATAAAAAGTCGAAATGAATTTTTAAATATACCAATAATAGAAAGTATTGGAAAAAAATTTTTTTATTCAGATGATTTTATTAAAAAAATAAAATTTAAAAATATATATTATGTAAATTCAAATCATTGGTTAATATTAACTAATAAAAATGTGATAGAATATATAAAAAATTTTATTAATAAATAGATTTAAATATATTTAAATAAATAGATTATTTATGAGTACATTAAAGAGAATACAAAAAGAATTAGAAGAAATAACAAATAATCCACCATATAATTGTTCAGCAGGAATAATTGACGATAATCTGTATAATTGGATAGCAACAATAATAGGACCCGATAGTAGTCCTTATAAGGGTGGAATATTTAAATTAGAAATTAATTTTCCAGAAGATTATCCATTTCATCCACCAAAAATTAGATTTATAACAAAAATTTATCATTGTAATATTAATAATAGTGGAGGAATTTGTTTAGATATATTAAAAGATAAGTGGAGCCCAGCATTAACAATAAGTAAAATACTATTAAGTATTTGTTCATTAATGGATGATCCAAATCCAGATGATCCATTAATGCCAGATATAGCAAATCTTTATAAAAAAAATAAAGAAAGTCATAATATAAGAGCAAAAACATTTACACTAAAATATGCTCAATAATATATAAATAAATAATTAGATAATAATCTAAGATATTTTTTTAGTAGGAATTTCTGAACTTGTTAAATAAATAGAGTTTTCTGTGCAAATAATATAAGCATCGGATACTTTATAAATTTTTGCAATAGGACTTGTATATTCTTCTGCATTTTTAACTAAGAGTTTTTCACCACTATCTCTAACACCAATAAGTGCTTTTTTATCTAAAGATTCTACCCAATAATCCATCATAATAGGTTTATCTTCAACAATAGATAGTTTAGCAACATGTTCCCAAACAGCTTGATTAGGAAGTTTATAGCTACTTTCTTCGCTCATTTTATATACCTTTAATTTTATAAACTTTAAATACTTATTTATTAATTTATATATTTTTATAAATTAATAATTAATTTATATATTTTATTAATTAATAAAAAATTAAATAAATAATTATTATATTTGTATGGCGGTAATGTCTGAATTTTCAGATTCACTTATTCATAGTTCATTAAATAATCCAGATAATTATAAAAGTATATTAACAGATAATTTAGAAGATATATTATATAAATATAGTCAATTAATTAATGATTATATTCAACTCTATATTGAAAATATAAAAATAATAGATAAAAATTATTATTATTATTTATTTTTAAATGGGATAAATACTATAAATAATGTATTTTCAATGATATTATTATATACTAGAAATTTAACTATTTCAAATTTTTATACTCAGAAAAGTTTTTATCTATATATTGAATTTATATCTCAAATAGATAATATTAATCATAGTTTTTTAAAATTAAATGGAAAAGATGCATCATTATTTGTATTTAAAAAAACTATATATGAAATAGATAATAATTATAGAAAAGATTATGAATGTTCAAATCAAGAAAATTTTAATATAATTAATATATTTGTTAATTTAACATATGATTTATATTACTTAATAGATTTTAATAAAGATATAGAATTTTTAAAGATAGAATTATTAAATAATAATAAAATAATTAATAATATTTTTAATTCTATAATAGATATACTAATTTTTAAACCAAATAGTAATATAATAAATAATAAATTATTAGTAATAAAATTAATAAATAAATTTATTACAAATTTATTAATTCAATCTAAAAATCAAAATATAAATCTAAGTTATTGTGAAGTATACATAAATATTTTAATTTGTAAAATAAAAAAATATAAAATAGATGATACATTTATAAATAAAATAACTTGTTATAATATTGATAATATAATTAATAAAAATCCTAAAAAAATAATAGATTTATTATTTAAATAATAAATATTTTATTTAAAATTTAATTATTTTAATTAGTAAAATAAATATATTTTTTTTTAATTTTTTTAATTTTAATAGATGGTTTACTATCTATTACTTTTGTTCCTATATTATAAAATTCTTTAGAAAGTATATTTTTAATATAATCATAAATATAATATAAAATTTGTTCACTACATTTACCAACAATTAATACACTGCCGGTTCTGAATATCATAAATGATATTTTAATAATATTATCATTTTTTTGTGTTATTTGTTTACCAGTATTGTTCGTTATGGTTTTATCATAATAAAATTCGCATTGAATACCTGGATATGAACATGGATCATAACAACTATTGATTCCATAGGTAAAACGTAAAATATTAAATAGTTTTTCTCTATCAATATAAAATCCGCAATTAAAATTTGAATTAATTAATACAGTAGATTCTTCATTTTTAATATAATTTAGTGAATTATTATTAGTTATAGATTTAAAAATTTTAATTAATAATTCTAAACTTTTATATAATAATATATTATTTTGAATTCCAGGAATTTCTAATTTTCCAGTATTAAATACTTTAATATGAATTTCTTTATATACATCATTATCTAGAATACGTAAGATTAAAACAAAACAATTATAAAATGCACCCTTTTTTTTTGATCGATAACTTAGAATATCTTTTTTACAAATTCCAATACTAATTTTTCGTATATCTTTAAATTTAATTCTACCATTTGGATTTTCAATATGATTAATGATTTGTTCTTCAACAAAATTGTCAGTAATCAATTTTTGTTTTAAATTTTCTACCTCTTCTGGTGAAGAAGAATTAATTTTTATTTGTTTTTTAACAATTCCTTCTTTGTGTTCATGATAATATAATACAGGAAGTTTCCAAAATAAATTATATAAATCAATTGATGAATTTATATAACTAATAATAGTTTTAGTGGATATATAAATAGGCGATGCTTTAGGAATATCTTTATCATTAATATTATTTAAACAATTATTACAATCATTATTATCTATATCTTTGTCTTTATAACATTCTAAAAAATTTTGCCATTCTTCATCCAACTCTTCCATTACTATTTATCTATAATTTTCTTTAAATTAATCTATTTCAATTATTTTCTTTTCTTAAAATAAATGGCTTCTTTTTGTGCGATAGTTAGTGATCCAGTAGATATACCTACTGTTAATAAAAATATTAAAGATTCTGATAAAAATAAATTTGTTATCAAAGATGAAGCCTATATGGTAACATCCCATATATTTGATCCATATAATTCTTCCCCACCAAATTCTTGGAATTTACGATTACAAAAAAGATTAAAATTATTTGAAAATAAAAATACAATAAAAATACAATAAATTTAAAAATAAAAATTAGATTATTTCTTTTATACAGTAATATAAATAAGATATATTATATAATATTTCAGGTTCATTTTGATGAATAATTAATTCAATATCTTTTAAAAAATTACTATTAATATTATATTCTTTTATAATAAAAATTATTAAATTTTTTATAATATTTTTCATTTCTATTGAATAAGTATTACTAATCTCATATAATTTTTTATTAAAAGTAGTTAGTTGTATATCATTTTTAAATTCATCCATAAATTTAATCCAAATTTTATTATTTAATATTTTTTTATTTTTAATTAGATGTTGATTGGATTGAATATAATTTATCATACTTCTAATATCTGATTTATACAATTCTTGTATTTTTTCTAATTCAGCTTGATTAAAATTTAAATTCTCGTTTTTATTAATAACCGACAAAAAATTTATTATACTATTTTTAGGTAATTGATTAAATCGTAATCTCATAAATTCATTTTGTAATGATTCATCAATTTTACTAATATAGTTACAAATTAAACAAAATCTAACATTTTTATTATTAACTTCTAATAAATATTTTAAAGCTTGTTGTGCATTTTTTGTCATATAATCTACTTCATCTAATATAATAAATTTTGTTCCATTATTAAATAAATTTTTTGAGTTAACAAAATTATTTATATTATTTCTTATTATATCAATTCCTCTTTCATCAGATGCATTTAAATGTATCATTAATCCTTTATTTTTTTCATTATTTTGTTCTTGATATGCATTTATTAAATTAATAATAGTTGTAGTTTTACCTGTTCCAGGCGGACCAAATAATAACATGTTAGGAAAATAATTATCTTTTAAAATATTTTGTAATATAATTTTATTTGATTTACTTAATACAATTTGATCAAATGTAGTAGGTCTATATTTTTCTACCCAAGGAATAAAATTATTATTAATAATCATGTATATTATTAATAATAATACTTTTAATTAATTTTTAATTAAGTAAATAATATTATAATATACTTTCTAAAAAATTAAACAAAACTAAAATTAATTAAATTAATATTAAAAATAATTGAAACAAAATAATAAAGATTATTTTAATAAAAATGATAGAGATAGGTTATTTAGAATTAGTGATAGGGCCAATGTTTTCAGGAAAAACTACATATTTAATTGATATATATAATAAATATTTAGAGCTTACAAATCATGAAATTTTAGTAATTAATAATATTTTAGATACACGATATAGTGAAAATGAAGTTGTTTCTCATTCTGGCGATAGAATTCCATGTATTCGAATTAAAGAACTAAAAAGTTTATTATGTGATATAAATATAAAATTAGATAAATATAAAGTAATATTAATTAATGAGGCACAATTTTTTGAAGATCTAATTTTATTTGTGAAAATAATGCTAGAAAAAAAAAAGAAAATTTATGTATCAGGTCTAGATGGTGATTTTCAACAAAATAAATTTGGTCATATTTTAGATCTAATTCCCTTGTGTGATTCTATTACTAAATTAAAAGCTAATTGTATGAATTGTAAAAAAGAAAATTGTGCAATATTTTCACATAGAATTAATAATAATAATAATCAAACTTTTATTGGATCTCAAGAAAGTTATATTGCTACATGTAGAAAATGTTATAATGAATTAACTATTAATAATATATAAGTGAATATAAATTTACATATATATTTTTGCCGCACGATATACTACTATTGTAAATAAAGAAATAGCTACGTAGTCTAAAATTTTTGAAATAGGTAACATTATTGTTTTAGTAGAATTAATAGATTTATCCAATACAAATTTACTAGAATCTATAGTAGTTTTAACTAATTTAGAATTTTCTATTAAATTATTACTAATAGTAGAAAATAAACTTGGTTCCTTAATAGAAGTCTTCTTTAACAATTTCATTATATATATATAAAATATTTTATTTTCATTATATATAATGAAAGAGACGTTGGGAGGAGCAATAAAAGTAGCTACCGGGCAGTCGGTTAATAAACCTGAAATATTAGGATTATTTATTGGATTTATAATATGGTTACTTATAGTTTTATTTTTTGGTAAATATTTATGGAATAATTTATTAATTAAATTAATTCCGGGTATTAAACCAATTACAAGTGTATGGCAAATATTAGGGTTAACTATTTTAATTAGTATTTTAAAATGTTAAATATATTTTTAAAAACAATTTAAATTATTAAAAGTAATTAAAAATATATGATTATTACTGAGAAAAAAAGGCGAGGACGAAAACCAAAGGTAGAATTAGTAAATAATTTATCTGTTGAAAATGAAAATATAGATAATGTAGATAATACAAATATAACAATAGAGGTAGAAAATATTAAAATACCTAAAAAACGTGGAAGAAAACCTAAAGGAGGAAAGATAATTGAAAATAGTAGTCAAACTAAACAAGTTGAAAATATTAAACCTAATATTATTTTACATTTAAAATGTAATTCAGAAGATTTAAATAATGAACCAAATAATTCTTATATAGAAACATATATGTTTAATGATAGTAAAACAAATAATTTACAATATAATTATATTCAATATAATAATGCAGAAAAAAATTTAAAAGATATTCCTAAATTAGAAAAAGAAGAAGAAGAAGAAGAACAACAAGAAACTAGTAGTGAATATAATAAAGAAATTCATAAAAAATTAAAAGAATTAAGCATTCAATTACATACAAATAATATACCAGATAAAAAATCTAGTTGTTTTTGGTGTACATATAGTTTTGATAGTCCACCTATTTTTATACCAAAATATGAAATTAATAACTCATATTTTGTGTATGGATGTTTTTGTTCATGCGAATGTGCATGTGCATATTTAATGCAAGAAAATATTGATCAAGCAACCAAAATGGAAAGATATGCATTACTTAATTTTATATATGGAAAATTATATAATTATGAAAAAAATATTAAACCAGCACCAAATCCATATTATACATTAGATAAATATTATGGAAATCTATCTATTCAACAATATAGAAAATTATTAACAACTGAAAGATTATTATTAATTGTTGATAAACCTTTATGCAGACAATTACCTGAATTACATGAAGATAATGATGATTTATTACTAAATAATAAAATAGGTAATATAACTTCGCGATATAAAATAAAAAAATCACAAACTATTCAAACAAAATCATCAATAATGCAAGAACAATTTAATATTATATAAATATAACTCTATAAATAAATATTTATAGAGTTATATATATTAATTATCATTAGATATATTTTCTTGTTCATTTTCTTTTTTTTGTTCTTCTTTTTTTTTTTTTTTTTTTTTTTTTTTTTTTTTTTTTTTTTTTTTTTTTTTTTTTTTTTGTTTTTTTTTTTTTTTTTTTTGTTCTTCTTCTTTTTGTTCTTCCATTCTTCTATTAAATTCAGCTTGGTATCTTTGTTTTCTTGATGCAGAATCCATCATTGTTCTTATTTCCTTATAAATTGTCTGTTGGATATTAATAGATTTATTATTAGTATCTTGTTTTGTAGTATTGGGTGTCATAAATTCTTTTAATACCAAATGAAAATTATATTTATTTTTTTCTAACTGTTCTTTTGCTTCATCTTCTGAATAAGTAGTTTGTCGCATAACTAAATTAATTAATTCTTTTTTAATTAACATATCTCGATTTTTAAGTTGTTCTATATATTTTTCTTTTCTTTCTTTTAACTCTCGTTCTTTTTTTTGTTCTTCTGTTTCTTCTGTTATATCTATTATTGAAGGATTATTTTCCATATTATTTATATAATATAAATAATTTATTTTTTAAACTATATTAAACGAAATTTTTTAATAACTAATAATAATGAATTCTTGCGAAAACGATATCAATAATCTATTAGTAGATATAAATAATGATGTTTCTAAAATATTATCTTCTCGTTTATTACCTTTAATTGGAGAACTTAAATTATCATCATCTAATTTAAAAATTATTACAGATATTTTATATTCATTACCTGAATATAAAAAATTAGTAAAAGATTTAGATAATTTAAAAGTAGAAAATGAAAAATTAAAAAAATTACTAGAAAATGAAAATAATAAATCAATGGAAATTAAAATTATAGAAAAAGATACAGATTATGGCATACAATTTAAGGAAGAAACATTTAATAATTCTATAAAAGTTAAAAATCAAATTATTAATAATAATGAAAATAATAGTGATTATGAAGAATCTATTGAAGACAATACTTCTGACAATGATTCTCTTGAAAATTATAGTGAAAATTTAAATAAAAAAATTATTAATACTCAGTTATTTAATACCATTAAAAAAGAAAGATATACAACAGAGGAAGAAGAAGAAGAGGAACAAGAAGAAGAAGAGGAACAAGAAGAAGAAGA
>Ga0180433_10001298_pt1 | contig 41942 bp, 40 predicted proteins | sample SS_ome_8_FD_132980 | JGI IMG/M metagenome (GOLD analysis project Ga0180433, IMG submission 132980) | Hypersaline lake sediment archaeal communities from the Salton Sea, California, USA - SS_1_D_1 metaG | ecosystem: Environmental > Aquatic > Non-marine Saline and Alkaline > Hypersaline >...
AGTGGCACTACTTGCTTGGTTTCCTCGATTGTAATCCCATCCTCCACTCCCCATTCCTGAGCATTGATTCTAACCCAGACAGGAAAATCCTGGCCCGCCCCTTCTCTGATAGCCTGCACTATCTCTACCAAAAATCTTGCCTTGTTCTCGATCGAGCCACCGTACTTATCTTTGCGCTGGTTGGTAGCTGAGGAGAGAAAAGCGGCGACAAGGTACTGGTGAGCACCGTGAACCTCCACCCCATCAAAGCCCGCCTCCCTGGCCCGTCTGGCAGCCGAAGCAAACCACCCTATTCTCTCAGCAATTTCCTGCTCCGTCAGTTCATGAGGGAGGTTTCCCGGGGTGCCCATAAATCTGGCGGGTACTATCACCGAGGATGGACCTACCTGTACAACCTTTCCATCCCAGTTCTCCATGGTTGAATGCATTATCTGGATAGCTATTCTGGCATTGTATTTGTGCGCAGCATCAGTTACCTTTCGCCATCTGGGTATCAACTCATCGTATCCCAGAGATGCCTGGTAATATACAGTGCGTTGCGGATTGGGAGCGCTTCCTTCTACTATAATCAATCCCGCCCCACCTCTAGCCCTCGCCTCATAGTAGTCGAGCGTCCTCTGACTGATGGCACCGCCTGATTCGGCGTAATTGGTTCCCGTCGGCGGCATGACTATGCGATTCTTCAGTTGCATCCGGCCTATCCTGGTTGGTTCAAAAATCTTCTTAAATCGAGCTGCAGTCATCGCTGGCTCCTCCTTTATCTAGCAACCTATATACCGTTCTCCCCAATTTCCTTTTCAAGTGTACCACAAAAATATAATCCACCATCCGCGCCTCTGGCTTCAACTTGCTTCTGTTCGCTATTATCGTACCAGCTTCAAAGTCTGGGGGAAATTGAAGTAAAAGCGCACGTATATAGCGATGCCCATTGTGATTGTAAAGAAATTTTTTATAGTTGGAAATTCTTCGTTTGGGGCTCACAGCGCAAATGTTATAATCTAGCCGATGCCACGTAAGTTCGCTCATCTGCACGTCCACACTGAATATAGCCTGCTCGATGGCATGTGTCGCATCCCCCAGCTTATTGCCCGTACCAAAGAGCTGGGTATGGATAGCCTTGCTATCACTGATCACGGGTCCATGTACGGCGTTATTGATTTTTATGTAGCGGCTAAGGAAGCAGGAATAAAACCAATCATTGGCTGCGAAGTCTATGTCGCTCAGACAGATTGCCATAGCCGAGAGCCAGTTCACAAAAGCCCCTACCACCTTACCTTGCTGGCCAAAAATGAGAAGGGCTACCACAATTTGCTCCAGCTAGTTACCAAGAGCAACCTTGAGGGATTTTACTATAAGCCCAGGGTAGATAAGGAGCTTCTTAATCTCCATCATGATGGGCTTATTGCCCTTTCCGGGTGTGCTCACGGGGAACTGGCTCGACTTATCCTAGAAGGGCGGAACGATGAGCTGGCCGGAGTGGCTACATGGTACAAGGAAACATTCGGTGATTATTACCTGGAGATTCAAAGGCATCCCATCCCTGAACTGGAGCAAATCAACCAGGAGCTTATTTCGTTATCTACCGAACTCAATATACCGCCGGTAGCCACCTTTGATGTGCATTATGTTGATAAAAAAGATGCGACAGCCCACGAACTTCTATTGTGTATACAGACCAATACCTCTGTGTACGATGAAAAAAGGCTGAAGATGGCCGGCGATTTCTTTTACATGAAAACCCCTGAGGAAGTGCAACAACTGTTCACTGATTTACCTCAGGCTATAGACAATAGTCAAGCCATCGCTGATATGTGTCAGCTGGAACTGGATTTCACCAAGCTACATCTGCCGCAGGTAGAATTGCCTCAGGGCAAGAATGCTGATGATTTTCTGGCTGAGCTCTGCTGGCAGGGTCTGAAAAAACGTTACCAGGAGCCCGGCGTAGAGATCAAGGAACGGCTTAGCCACGAGCTTGATGTCATCGAGAAGACAAAGTTTGCCCATTACTTCCTCGTTGTTTGGGATATAATCTCATTTGCCAGGGGACGGGGCATCTACCTTGGTGTGAGGGGAAGTGCTGCGGCCAGCCTGGCTCTTTACTGTCTGGGCGTAACCGATGTAGACCCGTTAGCATATGGGCTTGTCTTCGAACGATTCCTTAATGTAGAGCGTCGCGAACTCCCCGATATTGACCTTGATTTTCAAGATGACCGTCGTGATGAGGTTCTGGCTTATGTAAATCAGAAATATGGCTCTGACCACGTAGCTCAAATTATTACATTCGGCACTATGGGAGCCAGAGCAGCGATTAGAGACACGGGGCGGGCTTTAGCCATGCCTTATGGTCAAGTTGATCAGGTCGCTCGACTCATTCCCCTGGAGCTGACCATAACTTTGGAGAGAGCGCTGGAACAGAGCCGGGAGCTTCATGACATTTATCACCAAGATGCAGCGATACGCAACCTTATCGACTCAGCCAGGAAATTGGAGGGATTGGTCAGGCACGTTAGCACCCATGCCGCCGGTGTAGTAATTTCGCATGAGCCGTTAATCGAATATGTACCACTACAGTTGCTGGGTAAGGGCGAGCAGCGCACTGTGATGACCCAGTTCCACATGTGGAATATCGCCCGCCTGGGACTTTTAAAAATGGATTTCCTGGGATTATCCAATTTGACCATTCTGGATAAGGTTAAGGAAATTATTTCTCAAAATCGTGGAGTCTCTCTTGATTTACAGCATATTCCTCTCGACGACACCAGGACCTTTGAGTTGCTTGCCTCTGGGGAAACCAAGGGCATATTCCAACTTGAAAGCGCCGGGATGCGCCGTTATATCAAGGAACTCAAGCCCACCAACTTCAGCGATATTGCTGCTATGGTGGCGCTATATCGCCCTGGCCCTATGGAACAAATTCACACCTTTATTAGGGCTAAGCAGGGCATCGCCCCTATTCATTACCCACATCCTATTCTAAAAGAGCTTCTGGAAGAAACTTATGGAGTCATTGTTTATCAGGAGCAGGTTATTTTTATCGCCCAGGCTCTAGCCGGCTATAGTCTGGGTCAGGCAGACATCCTTCGTAAAGCCATGGGTAAAAAGATACCTGCAGTGATGAAGAAAGAGGAGCGCAATTTCATCGCCGGAGCTAAAAAGAAAGGCGTAGCACCAGAATTAGCTCAGGAGGTATTTTCCTTAATCGAGCCTTTCGCCGGTTACGCTTTTAATAAAGCCCATAGCGTTAGCTATGGCCTCATCGCCTATCGCACCGCTTACCTTAAAGCAAATTACCCGATTGAGTACATGGTGGCCTGGCTCGACACTTATTCGGATAATATGGACAAGGTCCGTTCGGCGATCGCTGAATGCCGGAGGATGGGTATTAAAGTGCTCCCACCGGATATCAATAAGAGCTATGCTAACTTCGCCATAGAGAAGGATGATGAAGATAATTCCGCCATCCGCTTCGGACTGGCTGCTATTAAAAATGTCGGCTTTTCCCCAATTGCACACATCCTGTCTGGTCGGGACTCAGAGGGCGATTTTAAGTCCATAGAGGACTTCTGCTATCGAACCGACCTTCGCAATATCAACAAGAAAGTATTAGAAAGCCTGATCAAAGCCGGTGCCTTTGACTCACTGAGCAGCCGTAAGGCGCTACTCGAATCCCTTAATAAAATTATGTCCCTGGCCCAAGCTAAACAAAGAGCAAAGGAATCGGGACAGGTTAGCATGTTTGATGTATGGGGTCCAAGCTCCTCCACCGCCAGTATTGTTTACGAACAAGCGGAGGAAGAGGTATCAGTCAAGCAAAAGTTGATCTGGGAAAGAGAGCTGCTAGGGGTTTATTTCTCACAGCCACTTGACTTGTTCGCCACAGAACCATCATCCCCAGGAACTATTTCCTGCGGCGAGATCAATAGAGACATGGTAGATGAAACGGTAACCGTTACGGGAATGGTGGTATCGGTACGGCAGGCACATACCAAGGATAACCGCCCCTTTGTGGTCGCTTCACTTGAAGACCTGGATGCCAGTGTCGAGGTCATCGCTTGGCCCAGGCTCTACGAGAGTACCGTTGGCATATGGCAGGAGGGCAACATCCTCACCATCAAGGGTTTAGTGAAGGTCAGAAATGGGGAAATGCAGCTAAACTGTCAAGAGGCTATGTTACTGCCTGTCAGGCAAGAAGTGCTGCAGGAACCACAGCATCGCCATGTCATGATAGATATTAACCAGTCGGGTGACTCAGATAAAGACATCGAACGACTCCAAAAAATTATGGATATCCTCAAGAGTTATCCCGGGCAAGATAGAGTTTCTCTAGCTATTGTCGGCGATAATGACGTAACTAACCTGGAGATACCGGAGACAAAAGTCAATTGCTGTCCCGAATTAACGGGAGAATTGAGTGAGGTAGTGGGCGAGGCGAACCTCAGGCTCGAACCGTAGGTCAAGCCTGAGCTACTAATCAACCTGAAAAATTTATTAACTGAGTTGTGAGGTCAGTAGAAATAGACGCTGCTTCAATTTCTTGATATATTTGAGTTTATGTTTACCTTAATTTCTTCGGGTAGCGTTACCTCAGCTTTAGGATTCCTGGCTGGTGCTGTTTATGCTGGAATAAAGAGCGAGGACGAATTTGATTTAGCTATTCTTTGCTCTGAAGTGCCCTGCAAGGCTGCTGGCGTTTTCACTACCAACCAGATTAAATCAGCCCCTGTTGTTCTATCTCAAAAGAATATAGTCAGAGGGCGAGCCCAGGCAATAGTGGTAAATTCCGGTTGTGCCAATGCCTGCATGGCCAGGCAAGGACTAACAGACGCACGAGTAATGGTAAATTTGACAGCAGCTAAACTGGGCATATCTCCTGAGGAAATCCTTATTGCTAGTACCGGTATTATTGGTACGCCTTTGCCTATGGACAAAATCAGGGCTGCAATGCCTAGGATAAAGCCCTCCAGAGAAGGAGGTCACGACTTTTGCCAGGCAATAATGACCACAGATACCAGACCAAAAGAGCTAGCCGTCCGTGTGGATTCAGAAGGAACTGAGTTCACCATCGGTGCATCGGCAAAAGGGATAGGCATGATTCATCCCGATTTGGCTACCTTACTTTGTTTTATCGCCACTGATGCTGTCGTGAGTCCTGACTTCCTAAAAGCAGCATTACAAAAGGCAGTGAATTGCTCTTTCAACATGGTGAGTATTGATGGCGATACGAGTCCTAACGATTGCGTATTTTTATTGGCCAACGGCTTAGCTGCTAATGAACCTATTGATTTTGATAATGGTTGCGATTTCCAGGAAGCCTTAAATACAGTTTGCACTCATTTGGCTAGGTCTATGGCTCAGGATGGAGAAGGAGCTGCCAAACTTATTGAAATCATAGTAGAAGGGGCTGAGGACCAAGCAGGAGCCCGTCAGGTAGCTCGAACTATCGCCAGTTCACCGCTGGTGAAAGCAGCCATTAATGGGAACGATCCCAATTGGGGGCGTATAGTTGCCGCTGCTGGTCGAAGTGGAGCCAAGGTGAGAGAAGACAGATTGGATGTTTATTTGAACAATGTTTGTGTCATGAAGCAAGGTTGCCCCACTCCGTTTAACAAAGAAGATATGAAATCGAGTTGGAGCGCCAGCGATAATGTTCTTATAAGGTTATGCCTACATTTAGGGGATGGACAGGCCACTTCATGGGGCTGTGACCTCTCTGAGGAATACGTCAGGATAAATAGCAGCTATACGACATAGTGCAAACGAGGGTTATCGTAGTCAAGATCGGTGGCAGTACACTGGGCGCACATGATACTACCTTGGAAGACCTGGTCGAGCTTCAGCAAGAGGGTGAATCTCTGGTAGTGGTTCATGGCGGCGCCAAAGTGACTTCCGAGTGGTTGGCCCGACTGGGTATTCCGACCAGCTTTGTGAAAGGTTTGAGGGTTACCGATGCCGAGACCCTGAAGGTAGTGACTGCAGCGCTGAGCGGGCTGGTCAACAAAGAATTGGTGGTGGCTATCCAATCCCTGGGGGGAAAGGCGGTAAGCTTGAGTGGCTGCGATGGCAACTTGCTCCGGGCAAGCGTCAAGAGCCCTGAGCTAGGCTATGTCGGTGAAATTATGGGCGTTGACTCTACTCCGCTGAAGCTATTGCTGGATGCCGGCTACATGCCAGTAGTCTCACCCGTAAGCTTTGGGCTGGTCGAAGGCCGAACGATGCTGCTCAACGTAAACGGCGACACCGCGGCCGGGGAGATTGCTGCGGCATTGGCCGCAGAAAAATTGATATTCCTCACCGATGTTGACGGTATTCACGATGAGTCAGGGAAAGCGCTCCCCATTCTCAACTTAGCTATGGCAAGGGATTTGCTATCCTCTGGGGCAGCTTCAGGAGGCATAGTTCCTAAGATAGAAGCCAGCCTCAAGGCTTTGACTACCACGAAGGTAGTGCGCATAATTGATGGCCGAGCCGCGCACACCTTGCGTGATGACCTTTCCAGACAGGCTCGGCAGACTAAATTAGGAGGTACAACAATTGTCTCAGAGTAATTGGCAAGAATTAGAGAAGAAGGTATTTCTTCAAACGATCAAGAGGGTTTCTGTGACCCTAGTTCGTGGTAAAGGGGCAGAAGCCTGGGATGACCAGGGCCGCGAATACCTCGACTTTGTCTCTGGCTGGGCAACAAATAGCCTAGGTCATTGCCACCCGGTGGTTGTAAAGGCGCTGGAAGAACAAGCTAAGACTTTGATACATACATCCAGCCAATTTTATACGGTCCCCCAGCTAGAGCTAGCCCAGCTTCTAGTTGAGCATAGCTGCCTGGACAGAGTTTTCTTCTGCAATAGCGGCGCTGAGGCTAACGAAGGAGCAGTTAAACTGGCGCGCAGATATGGCAAGCTCCGGCTGAACGGCGCCTATGAGGTGATTACTACGTATAACTCTTTTCACGGGCGGACCCTGGCTATGACTGCCGCTACAGGGCAAACTAAATTCCAGGAACCTTACACACCTCTACCAGTCGGCTTCATAAACGTGGAATACAACAATATCGAGGCAATCAAGCGGGCTACCAGTGAAAAGACCTGCGCTGTGCTCCTCGAACCAATCCAGGCAGAAGGGGGGGTTAACATTCCTGATGATGATTATCTCCGAAAGGTGCAGAGCTGGTGTCGCGAAAAGAGCATACTTCTCATTCTGGACGAGGTCCAGACGGGGGCTGGTCGAACCGGGACGCTCTTCGCCTACGAGCAGTACGGGGTCGAGCCGGACATAATGGCTCTGGCTAAGGGAATCGGCAGCGGCGTGCCCATCGGCGCTTTCTTAGCCAAGGAAGAGTACTCCCTCTTTTCCCCGGGCGAACACGGCTCTACATATGGCGGCAACCCGCTGGTTTGTGCCGCCGCTCATGCCGCTCTGAAATACATGATTGATCACAACTTACCGGCGCAGGCTAAACGAATCGGGAATTACTTTATGACCCAACTGGAGAGCCTGAAGCAGCAGTTTGACTTTATCACTGACGTAAGAGGTCGAGGTCTCCTGATAGCTTTGGAGTTTAGCCAAGAGATCGGTGATAAGCTGCAACTCGCTTGCCTCGATAGGGGCTTGTTAGTCAACAGATTGAAACCCAATGCCGTACGCTTTATGCCGCCCCTTATCATCACCGAGAAGGAAGTGGACAAGGCAGTAGGCATTCTAAGAGATGCCTTAAAAGAGAAGGCTTAGACACTGTTAGTACTTCGGGGCTTGTCCAAAGGAGGTCATGAAATGGCAGACAAAGTGATATTGGCTTACAGCGGGGGTCTGGATACATCTGTAGCCGTAAGATGGCTTGAAGAAAAATATGGACTGAAGGTCATTACCCTCACCGTGGATGTCGGTAATGTCCCCGACCTCGAGGCCATCAGACAAAAAGCCCTCAAAGTCGGAGCCATAAAGGCGCTTGTCATCGATGCTAAGGATGCCTTCGTTAAGTCGTATGTTTTTCCAGCCATCCAAGCGGATGCCGTTTATGAAGGAGAGTATCCCTTGGCCACAGCCCTGGCACGTCCTCTCATCGTCAGGCTTCTAGTCGAAACAGCCAAAAAGGAAAAGGCAAAGATGATTGCTCACGGCTGCACGAGCAAGGGCAATGACCAGGTTAGAATGGATGTCGGCATAGCCACTCTAGCCCCTGAGCTTAAGGTAATAGCTCCGGCCCGAGAATGGAAGATGACCCGGGAGCAAACAATCAAATATGCCCAGATCCACAAAATCCCCATCCCTGTTACGAAAGCTAGCCCCTATTCCATCGACGAGAACCTATGGGGCCGTGGCATTGAATGTGGCGTGCTCGAAGATACCTGGAACGAACCACCCGAGGATATCTTCCTATGGACAAGGCCGCTGGAAAAGACACCGGCCCGGCCCGCCTATCTGGAGATAGGCTTTGAAAAAGGTATTCCCGTGAGTCTCAACAGTCGGAAGATAGAGCCTGTTGCGCTTGTCCAGAAGGTTCATGAACTAGCGGGCAGGCATGGAATAGGCCGGATTGACCACGTTGAAAACAGACTGGTGGGCATAAAATCCAGGGAGATTTATGAGGTGCCGGCTGCTGCAGTCCTGTTACAGGCTCACCAGGCCCTGGAGAATTTGGTGCTGACCAAAGAGCAGCTCCGCTTCAAGGCCAGGGTTGCCGCAGAGTATGCCGACCTCATCTACAATGGGTTGTGGTTCACGGGTATGCGACAGGACCTAGCTGCTTATGTTGCAAGTACGCAAAGATATGTCACCGGAGCAATAAGGGTAAAGCTTTTCAAAGGCAACTGCCAGATAGTGGGTAGAAAGTCGCCCTACTCCCTTTATGACTACTCCTTGGCTACCTACGACAAGGCCGATGTTTTTGATTGGAGTACCTCCCCAGGCTTCATCTATATCTGGGGCTTGCCAGCAAGAACCCAGGCCAAGGTACAGCCAGAACCACCCGAATAGCCTGAAGCATTATGCCGCTATAATGAACGGGGCATGATAAGAAAGTAAGGAATCTGCAGCAACTGATAGGAAGGACAACTAGCTCGAAACCCGCTATTGACCTGTAATCGGCTGCCCTGCTAGACTGCGCCAGCCAATCTACTCAGGAACCACGCTGGGCATGAACGCTACCGTGCGAAGATATGAACACCCCGCTGACTACAGGATGGTGGGGCAATTCTTAATTGATACGTACCGACCAGGCGATCGGCATGATAACTGGTTACAACCGCGTTGGGAGTATATGCACTGCCATCCCTTGTTTGACGAGAGCCTGAAGATGGCCTTCGCCAATAGGGGAGTCTGGGAATCCATGGCAGCATAGTCGGCGTGGCACACTTCGAGCATCGTCCAGGGCGAATCTTCTTCTATATTCATCCTGACTTCAGACACCTAAAGCCGGAGATACTGGAATATGCCGAGAGATATCTCAGCGTTGGCGACTCTGACAGGAAACGGAAAATCGAGATTTGGGTCAATGATTTCGACATCGGGTTCCAGTCAGTTATCCGGGAACGTGGCTATCGCCTGGTGGAAGGCGTCAAAGATTTCTGGTCAATCTTTGAGATACGTAGCCCATTCCCAGTCATCAAGCTGCCGGACTGGTTTCGCCTACAAAGCCTCGTAGATGCGAATGACCTCAATAAACTCCATCGGGTGCTGCACAGGGGCTTCGACCACCCCGGAGAACCACCAGTTGATTAGCTTGCAGGTAGGGAAAGAATGCAATCGGCGCCCAACTACCGGAAGGAGCTGAATATCGTGGCTGTAGCCCCGGATGGTGCCTATGCCTCTTACTGCGGAATGTGGTTGGACCACACTAACAGAATTGCCTATGTCGATCCAGTCCGCACGAATCCCAATTATCGCCACATGGGATTGGGCACGGCGGTAGTACTTGAAGGCATCAGATGTTGTGGCACCGAAGGCGCGACAATTGACACGGTGGGATCGGACCAACCATTCTATATGTCAATGAGTTTCAAGAAACTCTTCGACATCAACCTTTGGGCAAGAGAGTGGGAAATCTGAGTGGAGGCTAGATGCTGTGTCTCGCTTGCCTGGCTCTCTTATCCTCTTTACCTTGGTGGAGCAAACGTCACCATGATCGTTGGGTCGTAGACCTACATAATATGGAGGAAAAAGCTATGCAGCTAGCGGAGCCTAGTCTTTTCTTCGGACCGTAGATTAAACAGAAATGAAATCCTCGTGACACATGATTGGCCTGCTCTGCAATATTTCACAGCGGTGCTACGCGATGAACCAGGCGTTTGCCTGAGCTTGCCATTGAAGGTTAGCCGAACCAGGACTCTCCGCAGTTCCACGAACGATAAATAATCGCTCCTGCTATAGCCAATCGATGCTACTATAGGATATAATTTCAGCACCTGGAAGAATCAGAAGCCGCCAGGAAATAACGCAGAGCATAGGTGATGAGTATGACACACCCGGAAAGAAATCCACGATTACACAATACAAATACGGCGAACGACGAGCAGCAAATCATCAAGGGGCTCCACGATTCTTTTGGGTGGGCTCTGACAAAAGATCGAGCGCTATTTGAGAGTGTCTTTGCAAAAGATGATGACTTCTTCACATATTTTCCGGATTCAAAGAGCACTGTCCTAGGGTGGCAGCAGTTTGAGAAATTCCTGGAGGCCTGGATGGACCCCAGAAGCAAAGCTACTGGATACGACATCAGAAATCTGAGGGTCGTGATTTCAAAAACGGGAGATGTAGCCTGGTTTTCAGCGATCGTGGATGATGAGGGAGAATTCGACGGAAAGCCCTGGGGTACTAAAGATATACGATGGACGGGGGTTCTCGAGAAACGCGCTGGAGGCTGGAAGATATGCCAGCAACATATGTCACAGGCAAATGACAGGAGATCTGAATAGAGGCTATTGAAGTGTTAGTATGGCTCATCCGGCAAGCATCACAGGATACAGGGGCGACCGACTGCACTGCCCGGACCCTGCGGGAACAAGGATGAAATTCCAGCCTGGACGAAAGGAGACGGTGCTAGTGCATAAGAGCGCTACATGGAGCAGTAAAAAGGAAGACTATACATGAGCGACCTGCTGAAGGGATTCACATCGTCCAATGCAGGCAAGATAGCGCGGAGGTTGGGGACGGTTTCTGCGGGTAATGTGTTGGATGTCGGCACAGCACGGGAGTGTTCATCAATACTCTTATCAAGACCCTGAAATCCTACGATTCTTTCATCGGAATAGATGATTGTCGTTCCGATGAATCAAAGAAAAACATGGAATCTGCCAAAAAACGGTTTGAATGGAAGGCCGTTCAGTTTCTTGAGATGAATGCCGAGAACCTAGAATTCGAAGACGACTCTTTCGACACCGTGTGCATATCCCATGCCCTGCACCATCTTGCAAGTATAAATAAAGTTATAACAGAGATGAAGCGCGTGCTCAAGAAGGGTGGCAACTTTATACTTCAGGAGGTATACGGCGACGGAGAGCAAACAGAGGCATAGAACGCAGATGAACTTGAGCATGATTGGGAGGCAAGAATAGACTCCTTATTAGGCATCACTCATAATAAGACGCTAAAAAGGCAGGAAATCAGGGATATCGCCCACGGTTTGAAGTTGACCGAGATCGAGATCTTCGAGTCTACGCATCCCTTTGATTGCCTGTTCTGCGAGAGAAAACATGAGTGTGAAGACCCGAGAAACCAGGCAACATTTCACCAAAGCACGAAGGACGTTGACAATGCAATCAAGAGAATCGAGAACCATCCGGACCTGGAGGCCCGGATGCGCCTGATGGAAGAAGGAGAGAAGCTCAAGGAAGCAATAGCAGAATCCGGCGCCTCACCTGCCTCGTATTTGTTTGTTATTGGGAAGAAATGATTTGTTCTATCCGGCTACTTCGTATAAGCAAGATACCTTCGACCGGAGTGCCTCCCAAGGTTTCATCTATATCTGGGGCCTGCCAGCGAGAACCCAGTCCAAGGTACAGCCAGAGCCACCTGAATAACGGTACCCCAGAACATAGCACTCAATTTTTAGTAGCCTTAATTGGTATGGTATCACTAGAATTACCCTTCATCCCGAATGCCACTCGCAATACACCAACACGCCTAATGACGAACTGGTAGAGTGCCAGGGAGACTACGAAGGAACCGATAACTACTATGAGCAGTTTGGGGACAAGGGCAACATTCAACTGTACTACGAAATAAGCAATAACAAGGATGACCGGTTGATGCACTACAAAGAACGGCACAATTGCCTCCTGACCGTAGCTCAACAGTCTATTGCGTAAATTCAGGAAACGCATGCCTATGGAAAGCGTAAACGCTGCCCAGCACCAGCCACAGACAACAAACAAGCCCCACCAGACAAAGTCCTGTAGATTGCTAGGAACCGCCTCGATACTGAGTTCACCGGTAGACAAGGTTATTGCCAGTGCTCCGAAGAATGCCGCAGCGCCAACTATTAGGGTGATTGGCCAGTCCCGCCGGACAGCCTGTCTGAGTCGCTCATCTGAAATTACGAAGTAGCCAATAACAAAGAACGAGAACAAAAAGAAGAAATCAGCCCAGTCATGCTCATAAGGAAAGAAAGGCTGCAAGCCTAGCCTGGCAACCAAAGGTAAAAGGACGAAAATAAGTATACCGCCACGATGCCAGCAAATACGTGCCAACCAGGATACAAATCGTTGCCCGGACCCCCCTCGAACCCACTGGAAGAAGGGCAAGGCAAGCAGTGAAAACATGAGCAGGAAACCAAGGAACCAGAGGTGGTAGCCCACCACTGCAAAAATTCTGGGATTAATCCCCCAGGGTAGTGAACTAATAAACTGTGTGAAGGAGCCTGCGAAGACACTCGTCTGGACCTTATGTCTCCATTCAAAGTAGAGCTGTATCGGTGATAGGAGAATAGAACCGACCACAAACGGAATTAGCAAGCGCCTTAAACGCTCTTTAACGTACTGGCTGGAACTGCGTCGCTTCAATGCAAACCAAGTGCCGGCGCCGGCAATCATGAAGAACAGGGGCATACCCCACGGAAAGAAAAAGGCTTGAATAGTCGTAATTACATCGCTTTGCTCGGCGTTCTTGATGTGAAAGGGCATCGTGTTGAATACGTTGGTTGCGTGGAAGAAAAAGACCCCTAGTATTGCCAGTACCCGTAACCAGTCAAGGTAGTACAAGCGCGGCGCTATCCCAGCGCGCGCCTGTGTTTGTTGAGGCGCATTTTGGCCTTCTATCTAGTGCCTCCTGGGCATTACCATTGCCCGCTCAACCATAAACCGGCGAGCCTTTGGACAGCACTGGGACTACTCCAGTATTTATAAATAGCACTGAGTGACGGGCCTAGCTATTAGCCGAATTATATACTGCTAAGGACTACATATCAATCACAGTTTATTCAGAGCAACCCATGGTAACGCCAAAAATAATACCCAATTTGTATTAACCTTAATTGGTATCGGAGTCCCTGTGATTCACCATCTAAATCTATTCCAGACTGAAAGGTGGATACTGGTCCGTTGTCAATAAAAAGGCGTATGCAGCCACTCTTAGCCCCCATCTACTTACGCCAACCACAAAGTCGAAAAGACCCCTGGGATAGCGACCGGTAAACAGAATGGCAAACCAGGCTATCACGATGCAGACGATGGCTCCAATCGCCAAGCAGGCTAGGACAATGTAGTGGGGGATAGCCAGGAACCATTTCACCAGGGGCAACCCACGGCTAAGTTCTTTCGGGACATCAGGATACGGGATCTCGATGTGGACCGACTGCTCTTCGTCAGTTGACGGGTACACGTCTGTAAGCAGACCAATATAAGCTCCAACACGTGTACTGAACTTGACCAATGCTATATTCCAATCAAACCACCACCTGGGGTACTTTTGCCGAAAAAGAATCATGAATAAGGTTGCCATAAATAGGATGCCTCCGGCAGCATATTGCCAGTCCCAACCATTCATTTTGCCGAAATCAAGGGTTCCGGCATTTACCAAGGCTAGAATAATAGCAATTGGAACTACTGTGAAGATCCTAAAGAACGTGGTCAACCGATTAAGGGCTCTGTCCGGGTAGTCGATTGCCAAACTGGCCGAATACGCGGGTGGAGTTGGCGGCGTTTCTGATGTATTTGACTCTTTTTTTGCCATTGTTGTTAATACCTCCTTTAATGTTTTGGCCTATAATCTATTCATTTTATACATGCTCATTTAAATTAACATTATTTGTACTACTAATAGAAAATATTTGCAATAGGTATCTCAGAGAAATAATACCTATTTCGTGGCAGACCTGGTTGGTATAACGTCCTAGTAGTTGGTCGGGGAGAAGGGGTGGCCTTCTCGTTTAAAATCAGGTAGATACTCCTCTGCTGCTGCCATTTCCTGCACCCAGCCGTTTTCTATTCCCAGGTCGGATACTAGCTTGAGAACTGTTTCATGTTCATCAATTGTAATCTTCCGAGAAAGCAGTGGTATTCGCGATGCTCTATGCACCGGCATGTATTGAGACATTATGCTAACGGTCACCGTGGGAGAAAGCTCCCGCACAAGCCAGGTAAGCGATTCTTCACTGCCCGCCAGGCCGTTGGGTAGGATAAGATGGCGTACTATCAATCCTTTTTGTGCCAGGCCAAACTCATCTATTACTAAATCTCCAACCTGTCGATACATCTCTTTGATAGCCCGACGGGCTCGTACTACATAATTCGGGGTACGCGAGAGCTTCTTAGCCCATCGGTCAGAGGCATATCTCAAATCAGGCAAGTACAAACTTACGACACCATCAATCTCTTTCAGGGAAGCAATAGCATCATAGCCATTGCTGTTGTAAACCAGCGGCACTCGCAGCCCCATGGGTACCGCTTCCACAAGTGCCCACAGGAGCTGAGGAAGAAAATGGGACGGCGAAACTAAATTGATATTGTGGCATCCCAGTTCATTCTGAAGGCAGAGCATCTTTTCAGCCAGAGTATGGCAGTCCATTTCATTCGATCTTTGCTCTTTCCAGTTCTGGCTTATCTGGTAGTTCTGACAATAAACGCATCTCATATTGCAATTGCCAAAGAACACGGTCCCCGACCCTCTGCTTCCTGAAATAGCGGGCTCCTCACCGTGATGGGCGCAGACCGCCGAGACTATGGGTAGACGTCCGGAATGGCAATAGCCCAGTTCGTTTTGTAACCTGTTGACCCGGCACTCTCTGGGGCAGATATCACAGGAGGCTAAACGAGCCTCAAGTGCTTGCGCACGATGCTCCAATTCACCAGAGTGGTATAGCGTAAGGTATCCTGGTTCCATAGCCGCATAGAGCAAGTAGGTTAATGTGCCTCAAAATTAGACTTTAGACGGCTGACAAAGCGCTGTCAACTTTCCGTTCACAGAAAGCGGTATTCTGGAGGTATAATACCTAGTTCGTAACAGGTCTGAGCGGTCATGGTACACCCGCAGTTCCTCAAATCAATCAAGGGATCAAAAAGTACCAGGCATATACCCCGGCCAACCAGACCATCCAATGCCGCGGGGGAAGTCCAACAGAACAAAAGGAAGGGACAGCAAGATAAGTAAAGTAGCGTAAATCGCAAACGTGACCAGAAGCTCCTTCCCTGTTTCCGGCCGGTCCTTCTTAAGCAGAAGCCTTATCGGGAATGCTATTACATTAGAAACAAATCTGGGGATGGGGAACATAAATGGAGCACTGTCTGTATATCGTAAATACCGCTGGCTGTCTTCCTTTCTCATTCTGTTCTCCTCAGCAAGGGCGATGCAGATTACGACCAGGGAGCTTAGCAGCCAAGGTAGACTTGCTCCCGGATTTGAGCCGCCCATGGGGACCGGCTGCTGGGCGGCGAATAGCATTACCCCGTAGCTCCATATAATGAAGCCCAGATACTGGGGATGCCGCGAATACCTGTATATCCAGAAATCAATGGTTTTTCTTCTTTGTACTTTGCCGTAGAACCATGTGATAGTCCCCAGAACAAATATGAAGAGGCCAAGTCCTATAGCGATCCAGGCCAGAACCTCCCTGATATCTACGCCCCCGAGCCAGAACGGGTAGACCAGAGCCATGTACGGCAAGTAGCTGATATCTCCAAAGCTCATGAGGTTTACGCTGGGGTCCCAGAAGGGGATAAACGGGACTCTCAATATACCCAGACCGGCCAAGAAAAACATAGAGGCAAAGAAATAACCGAAGGTGGGCAGGAAAAAGGCGAAAGAACCCAGGATAGATAGCTTCCTTTTACCCGTCACAAAACCGGCCACTATCAAGATGGCTGTTACTCCAAGGCAGGCATAACCAACAGGCCGGGCAACGACCATAAATTCGGCTACCCGCTCCGGTTCGATTATCGGATGAATGTCGGGGAAGTAGCTTGACAGCCAATTGCCGAGTATGACCGGGAGTTGCAGCGTGGCAAAAGTCAGCGCCACAGTAAAGACTACTGCCAGCAGAGATATACCGGTCAGCGATCCCATTCTTGAACGTTTAAGGCTCATTTCTTGCATCGTGATACCCCCAATTCAATCTAACGCCAGACTTTATCCGGTGGTTCTATGGGTACAGGTTCACTGGTAGCATTCACTGAGGAAATCTCGAAAGCATATGATGGATTGAGTTCAGTAAACCGGTGACGGAGGTCAATCTTAGCCCAGTCGTGCGGAGGCACCATTATATGCCATGATAGATGAACCTCCCATTCCTCTGAGAAGAAAAGATAGTGAGATACTACCAACCATACAGGGCTGACAATGGTGCCGTTCCATGCTGTATCTTCTGTGATTCCCAGTTCAGGATGATTTGTTGCCAGCCAGGGAACAAATCTATCTAATAAATCCTCGGCATATTCTTGCCTATCGTCTTCACCTTCTGCTACGTCGAAGCTAACAGTCTTTTCATCACTCGCACTACCCCGATTCCCGATGATAGTGACCTCAATAGTATTTCCAATACTTTCCTGTGCCGGTATGACAACTACCTCGGCAACTTGTCCACTAAATATATCCTCCTTATAGATGACCACTTCTGTGCCGGGAGCCGTCGCTGATATATGTACAGGAAATTGACTTTCTTGCCCTTCATCCGTAATTGTCACAAGAAATACGAACTGCTGTCTGGCAATAGAGTAAAGAGGGTCTTGCTGTTCGGTTCGCTGCTCAGGTATCACATTAATGCTAAATCTGGGTGTTAGTGGGACAGCGTCTATGGCTACTACCGCGATGATAACTGCAAGACAACCTATTATAGTTACTGCTATCTTTTTATTACTCATCCCATCCTCCTTTCATAATACAACGCGGAAGGCCGAAAAAGGTTGCATTACTCATTAGTTATTCTGGATGCATAATACCTAATTTATAGAATCTTGATTGGTATCGAGTCCCTGGAATTACATTGACAGAAAATGGGAAATTGGCTCATAATCCTACTTTAAATTCATCGAGTCGCGGAGGAGAAAATGAATGACGTAAATCTCAAGCAAATGCTGGAAAGAACTGCCAGTGAGGTGCCAGAGAATACGGCAATTGTGCTTGGCTCTCGCAAGGTTAGCTACCGTGAATTGGATGAAACCTCAAACAGGATAGCGAACGTCCTTATCAATTTGGGAATAAAGAAGGGCGACCACGTCGCAATACTAATGTCCCGTACCCCCGAGTGGGTCATAAATTGTTTCGGAGCGCTCAAAGCTGGAGCTGCCGGCGTGCTTCTCGATGCTGGGTCTAAACCCCCGGAACTGGAGCCTCAGCTCCGTGAATCCGATTCTAAAATCCTGATTACTGAACAAAGGTTCTCTCCCATGCTGTCTGCGATTTTGCCCAATAGCCCCCTGCTGAAACAGGTCCTCGAAATTGATACAGACGCTTACCATGAGATGGTTACCAATAGCTCACCTGAATCACCCTCTGTCGATATAAAAGGTGAGGATAAAGCCATCCTTTTTTATACACTGGGTGTGTTGGGAAAGAACAAGGGTGTAGTGCATACTCACTCCTCGTTCATGTCAATTTTGCCCATAGTTGTGGAAAAATTTGAGCTGGTGAGAGACAGTGTTGTCTTAGGTTTGCTCCCTTTTAATTATCTTCTCGGATTTGGGTTGGTCGTTCTCATGCCCATAAAGGCGGGAGCCACCATCGCAATCCTGCCTCATTTCAGTTCCAAAAGTATCCTGGATACTATAGAGCGGGAAAAGGCAACCCTGCTTATAGGAGTCCCGGCCAGCTTTAATGCCATGGCTATGATAGACGAAGAGACGATGAAGAGCTGTAACTTTAGTTCTGTAAGGGGGGTGCTTACTGCTGGGGCAAAGTCCTCGGCACTTTTTATGGAGATGCTTGAGAAAAAATTTAACTTAACTGTGTGTGAAATATATGGACTCACGGAGTTGATAATAGTTGCCATAGGTGCTTTCCGTGACCGCAAATTAGGTACGGCAGGGAAGCCCCTAGCTGAGTTTAAAGTAATGGATAAAAAAGGCAGGGAATTACCCCGCGGCGGTATAGGAGAAGCTGTTGCCAGAGCCCCCTGGATGATGAAGGAATATTACAAATCACCTGAACTAACAGCTCAAGTCCTCAAAGATGGCTGGTTTCATACTGGCGACCTGGTCAAATTGGATGAGGACGGCTACCTGGAGTTCATCGAGAAAACATTACCCATTATAATACCCTCGGGGGGAGTCAAAATTCTCCCTGCAGCAGTTGAAGAAGTTCTCCTGCAGCACCCCGCAGTAGCCGAAACAGCCTGTATCGGTGTCATTGACGATTATAAAGGGCAAATACCCACAGCATTTATAGTCCTGAAGAAAGGGCAAAGTGCTACAGTGGACGAGATACGAAATTTTTCCCGCCAGAGCTTAACCGATTATAAAGTGCCCAAACAAATCAGGTTTGTTGACAGCCTGCCCAGGACGAAATCGGGCCAGATAGACCGGAAGCTACTCAGTATAACAAAGGAAAACTGAAAGGAAAGCCTGATTGATATTAGATTCCCCAAAACTCGCCTAGCCTATAAGAGCTACCGAAATACTAGGCGATAGACGTCCTTTCTATGAAGTCCAGTATATGATGAGATATTTCCTCGCCTTTCTCTTCCTGAAGAAAGTGACCGGCGTCCCTGATTGTAATCGCCGGCTGGTCTTTGGCTGTGGGTATGAGAGAGCGAAAGAATTTGTCCCCACCACCTGTAATAGGGTCTTTGTCGGAAAACATAACCAGGGCTGGCTTATCCCATCCTGACAGAACTTCGCGAGCGTGTTGCATTTCGGGCGAAGCAGGGTCATCAGGTCTAATAGGAATGAGGAGTGGCCACACGGCAGCTCCAGCCTTATATGTGACGTCGGGAAACGGCGCTTCATAAGCAGCGACGATTTCCTTGGTAATCTTCTCAGGGTGAGCCATACCATCAAGCATGGTTTGTCCGACCTGTAAATCGGGATGAGCTTCTACATAATTAAGCCACTCCAACAAAGCTTCATTGGGCTTTCGCTTGCCTGTGGGCAGCCCGGTATTCATAATGACCAGCCGGACAAAACGTTCCGGCATATGGGCGACCGAAGCCAGACCGATTAACCCACCCCAATCCTGTACAACAACGGTTATTTGTTCGAGGCCCATTGCCTTGATAAACCCCATCAGCGTGTCCAGATGCATGTTAAAGGTATAAGCCTCCCGCTCCGTGAATTTATCAGACCGGCCAAAGCCGATAAAGTCCATAGCTATGACACGGTGTTTTTTTGACATGGCGGTAATCATCTTACGGTATAGAAACGACCAAGAGGGTTCGCCATGTAAACAGAGTATGGTCTCTCCTTTGCCTTCATCCACATAATGTATGCGCAATCCGTTGACCTCTTTATAGTGTGGGGCAAAAGAGAAATCAGGCAATTTGGAAAAACGTTCATCTGGTGTACGAACAACTGGCATGTTTATATACCTCCTGCTTAACTATTATATCGGGTAAGCATACATACCTGTGCTCTGGTTTTCAACTCAATATAGTGCGAATGAGCCGCTTATTGCGTGGTGACAATACCTAATTTTAGTATACCTCGTCGGTGTGGTGTCTTGAAATTCAGTAGGCGACGGTGAATCTCTCGCGAATATGCTGCGGGCACTCAAGTTCGTCGAGCATAGCAAGGGCGTAGTCTTGCGTTGAGATTTTACTTTCGCCTTCTGCGTTCTTAAGTAGCTGGTCTTTCCCAACCCGGTAATGTCCGGCCCGCTCTCCAGGGGCAATCGAACTCGGCGGACTCAAGAATGTCCACTCAAGTTCTTTTTCTTCTTTTAGCATGTAAAGTGTTTCCCTGGTTGCTAGTACTCCGCCTTTCACCTGCTCCGGGAAGTCTGTGGTATCCAAAACCAGCACGCCGGGGGCAACTTCAAGAGTCCCAGCTCCACCAACAACCAGCAGTCTTCTAATTCCCGACCTCTTTACACCGCTGATAATTGCCCTATAGCCCCTGATTTGCTCATTATAAATATCCGGATTGCTCCAGCCCGGGTTGTAGGCACTTATGACTGCATCATGACCTTTCACGAGTTCATCGACCTTATCTTTGAGAATATCCGCTTTTACAACGGTAAGGTGCGGGTTCCGCACGGTTATTTTCTCGGGATTGCGCACAATTGCAGTTACCTTATGACCCCGTGCCAATGCTTCATCGCGAATGAACGCTCCAATCTGACCGCTTGCTCCAATGATCGCTACTTTCATAAAGTCAACCCTCCCGTCTGGTGATTTGCAATCTCTTAATTTTTTTTACGTCGGAATTACTTGTACCTATTATACAACAGTTATATTCTGGGATATAATGCCTGATTTTTAGCAGTCCTGATTGGTATGGGGCCCATGGAATTCAGGATAGATTAATCGAAGCGCGACGATGCAACCTTTCTCAATCTACTACATTGTATTATAAAGGGAGGAGGAGATGAAAAGAAGTGCATTAGCCTGCATTGTTCTTTCGGTCATATTCTTAGCAGTTGCCCTGTTCAGTTACTTTTATGAATCGAGGTCAACCGGACTCCTGCCGATAATAACCTACCCATTACGCGATTACACCGTGGTATTCACAATCATATGCGTAGTACTTACCTCTTGCGGCATCTTCATTCAGAAAAGAAGAGAAAAAAGATGATTTTCAAGTTCCTCATGGCTTTCCTGCCTCTGGGCTTCGTAACAAAGATTTTGGGCGAGGTAGTTCACGAGGTCATGGGCCATGGTCTGTTCGTCGTGGCATTTGGTGGAAGAATAACCAACATAAATATCTCTTTGCTGTGGCCTTACAAGCTGTCCGGCATTCGATTCTCGCCCCCGCCCGGTGGATTCCAGCCCTGGCAAGATGTCCTAGTCGATGGAGGCGGTATAATCATTTGCTTAGTAGTCTCCTTCATAATACAGATCATCCTGCTGTTGAGTTTCTCAAAAAGGGGAAATTGGGTGGTTTCATCGATGCTTTTCTGGCTGGCTTTTTGGACATTCATAAACCCGGCCGGATACCTTGTTGTAGGGGGCATAGAGCCGTTCGGCGATATTGCTAACCTCATATCTGCGGGGGTCATGACGCAGCAACTTGCCTTCATACTGGGACTTATACTATTTCTCGTCAATCTCTTTTCACTTTCCATAATCCTGAGGAATGTACTCAGGAAAGCCGGGGTTAACGAAGACGCAAAATGGAGCATAGTTCTCTTCTGGCTCATAGTTCCCTTGCTGACGTTTTTCAGCGTTGCTGGTCTCGGTCAACCTATGGTCATTGCCTTATTAGGTTTTATTCCTGTCACAGCAGCATGCATAGGACTTTTATTGCATAATGTAATCTTGTCTCGCAGTAAGAATAGTGAGACGGCCGCGTAAAGGAAACAGAGTACTGCGCTAGTCTCCCTGAATCTATTCACCTTCTCACAGACACCCCGCGACAAAATGCTGAATATTTAGCAGATCTGATTGGCATGGTGTCCATGAAATTCACATTCGAGACAAGAAGATGCTACACTATGTATAGAATAGCGCTGTAGGCGGGTAGTGTCCGGTACTATGAAATGTCCTATGATTCCGAAAAAATACACTGATTTGTAGACTTTACATAACCAATAGCTGCTGTTAAAAATCATATTACCGCATTATTATTGGGCGAATCTATTCAATAAGGAGGAACTAATATGCCAGAGCTAGGTTTAGGCATCCCTTTCTGGGTAATTGTTTTGATATGGTTAGCCAAGGTTGTGTTGCTGGTTTTCGTCTCTGCTCTTCTGGCCTGGCTCGGAGTCAGAGCACTGGATGCTCTTATCCGCCAAGTCCCTTATCGTGAGCGCATAGGCGCGAGCCCGGTGGCTGTAGGGTTATTCGTAGCGGGCTTTTTCATCCTGATTGGCCTTGTTATCCACGGTGCTATTACCGCACTAACTGCGGTCACAGCTCCAATAGTATGGTACATCTTCGATTTCAGGACATGGGGGTTATTGGCTTTGAGCTTTGCGATAAGTCTACTGCTTGGAGTAGCCCTATTCTATATCGTGGACAAGCTAACGCCTAAAATACCGTTTGGCAGTATTACCGATAACCCCGTAGCAGCAGGACTACATATCTTTGGTTATCTCGTCTTCTTTGGCTTAATACTCCATGCGGCACTGACCAGACCATTATGAAGAGAGTCTGGATTTTACTGGGTCTAATAATTATCCTGTTAGCCGCGCTGGCGACGGCAGTTTACACCTCGGCATTTCCTTCCCAGGGTTTCTACACAAGAGGTGTCGATATCCTCGATGATTGGGAGATATGCAGGACCAGGGCTTCTGGTGAAGATGGCTTTTATCAATTAACCAGAACAGGGTTTCGTCCCGTAATAGTCTTTGAAAGCCTGGGTGACCAGGCTGACGCAGCCTATAGCCTGGGTGAGCAGATTGCCGATAAATATCCAGACCCGCTACAGAGCGCAGAGGCCGTATTTCATTTTGTGCGTGATAGGGTGGAATACACATCTGACATAGACACACTCGGCAGTGAAGAGTTTGCACAGAACGCCGACGAGCTGGCTACAACCATTATAGAAAATGGAATCGGGCAAGGTGATTGTGAAGATATGACGACATTGCTGGCGGTTATGTATGAGGCTGCCGGATTTCGCTCGGCTATAGTGCTTCCCTCAGGGCACACTGCTGTCTTGGTTTATCTACCTGACTATAACGAGGCAACGGTTTTCTTTGAGCTGGGAGGTGAGCCAGGATGGATCTGGGCGGAGGCTACCGGCAGGAACAACCCGCTGGGTTGGGCGCCCAAGGAGTATCTCGACACAGAAATAGCAGCCTACGAAATTCTTGCCGAGAGACCTGCTTATGAAATACCTGCCGGAGCAGTAGCTCCGTTAACACCACCTCCAGCCGCAGCAATAGCGTTTGCCGGGACAGGTGAAGGAACGTTCTCCCCGCCATATCTTTTTCTCATCGTAATTGGCTTATTGTGGTGTCTGTCATTGTTCAGACGCAGGTGGAGACGCTGAGCCAGTCTCCAACATGCAACTTCAACGTTTTAATATTTTAGGTCACAATACATCACTCCCGGTAGGCTTGATTGAATCGATGTTCCTGCAATCCTTGTATGTCGACGATTGTACCCCCTTGATTTGGTGTATTACACGATCCACCTTGACACTCAACGCAAAATGTGTAGCGACTTCAAAAGGAGCAGAAGTTCTAAATTTCGGTAAGCGCCAGGTTAACTGCTGCTTCTGCGTGGAGCCGGGTAGTATCAAATATCGAAGTATTCACGTCACCTGGGCGGATGAGCAAGGGGAGTTCAGTGCAGCCCAGCACAATACCTTCGGCACCCTGATCAACCAAATGCCCGATAATATCGCCACAAATACGGCGGGAGGAGGCATTAACCGTTCCCTTACATAGTTCATTGTAAATAATGTGATGGATTGTATCCATATTATCTTCTTCAGGTACAAGTACTTCGATATCAAAACGGTCTCGAAGCCTCCCCTGATAGAAAGATTCTTTCATTACAAACTTCGTTCCCAACAAGCCTATCCGATACATTCCTCGTTCCTTTACGGCCTCACCAATTACATCAGTAATATGAAGCATCGGCAGACCGGCTTTTCCTTCCACATCTTCAGCAACTTTGTGCATAGTGTTTGTGCAGATCAACAGGAAGTCAGCGCCCGCTCGCCTAACAGCATTACCCGCATCGACAAGAATATCGGCTAGATCATTCCAGCGGTCTTCGTGCTGAGCTTTTTGAATCTCATCGAAATCCAGGTTATAAAGCACCAGGCGAGCTGAGTGCAGATCGCCTAACTTCCAGGCAAATGACTCATTGATGATTCGATAATACTGCAATGTAGAATTCCAGCTCATGCCACCGATTAATCCAATGACTTTCATAAACCTCCTTTCTGTTCGTACAAACTGCGGTCACCGACCGAGACATTCTGTACTTGATATATCTCAGGCTCGGTCTAATCATGAATATAACATAATACGCTACTGTAAGTACTATTGTTATACTAGCTTAACAGATTTGGCAACCATGAATACGCATTGTAGGCGAACGACTTGCCATATTCCCAAGCGTAGGAGTAAAATTGCGCGGAAACACCGGAGTACTTGAGAACGCCTACATCTTCATCTGTACTATGACCCCGTCAGTTTCCCGTGCCAAATAATAACGGAATGGATAGCTATGTTTAGCTGCAAGGATAATGAAGACAGATAAGCCTGATGAGCTTCATGAGACTACCGCACGCCTTGGTACAGAGCGGCTAAGCAAGCTGCTCCTCCGCCTGAGTGCGCCCAGCATTGCCTCAATGATAACCATTTCTCTCTACCACCTGGCTGACACATTCTGGCTGGGTCAACTCAGCTATCAGGCGATTGCCGCTGTAACTGTCACATTTCCGTTTTATATTGCGGTCGTCTCCATCGGTGTTGGCACTGGTGTTGGCGCCAACGCCCTTGCATCACGGCGTTTCGGTGAGAGAAACATCGAGGCAACCAACCAGGTGGCTGGCCAGATCTTTCCACTGACCGCTGTATCTGGTGTTATTTTCACCATTGTCAGCGTCTTCTTTGCCAGGCCGGTAGCCATTCTACTTGGAGCCACGCCCGACATTGTAGGGCTAACGACGGAGTACCTTGTTTTCATAGGCTGGGGAATGCCGTTTATTCTCTTCCGGCTCATGTCGCGCAATGTTTTCCACGCGGCTGGGGATGCCGTTAAGCCGATGATTTTCACTGTCGTTGGCGCTGTGCTCAATGCCATCCTCGACCCATTCTTTATCTTTGGTTGGGGGCCTTTCCCGGAGATGGGTGTTGGTGGAGCCGGGTTGGCTACAACGATAACCGGGGGAATCGCTGCCGTACTCAGTTTCTACTATCTGGTTGGCGGAAGATCTGTCTACAGGTTGAAGTCGCACCACCTCAAACCTAACCTTTCTATCATAAAGCAGATTTACCGCGTAGGCCTGCCATCGATTCTGATGGAACTTACGGAGACAATTGTGTTCATATTGTTCAACCGGGTTGTGGCCGGTTTCGGTTCGATAACACTGGCGGCTCTGGGAATCGGGATACGTATTATCGACCTCGCGTTTATGCCCATTATCGGAGTTGCCCATGGTCTTCTACCAATCATTGGCTTCTGTCTGGGTGCACGCCTCTGGAAGCGGTTGTGGTCAGCCGTCAGACTAGCCTCCCTTAGTCTGGTGGTGTTGATGGGTGTTGCCACTGTCTTTCTGGAAATCTTCGCTCCTCAGGTAATCGCTATTTTTAATAACGATCCCGAATTGCTGGCTATTGCCGTGCCGGGCATGCGCATTATTGTCTCAACACTCATTCTGATGGGTCCGGTCATTATGTTCATTACAACCTTTCAGGGACTATCCAAAGGCTGGACAGCCATTGTTCTTTCGCTAGCGCGTGAGTTAATTTTCTTCATCCCGGCAATTCTCATCCTGCCGCGTTTCCTGGGGCTGAACGGCGTCTGGCTATCTATCCCCATCGCAGATGTAAGTGGTACCGCAATCGCGGGATTTTGGCTCTACCGGGAATACCGCCAACAGAAAAACAGTGGCACCTGGGATAATGAGCCGAGCACCGAATCCATACCAGAGTTTACGACCGCAGATCCTCCTGCACCCGATTAATAGGGGTGAAGCCTGTTACCCAATTAGAACAATCACTAGCTGGATAAACCAAATACTGGATACGTTCATCTTAACAATGATTGGAATGGGGCTTAAGCCTGTGTCCATGTCGGTTGTCAGATAAATCGTAGGATTGATGAAGCAGGATTACCGCCACTGGACGACTATGGATTCCCTTCGAAACAGACGAACCGCGGCTCGCAGTGAGACGAAATCTGCAATGCCAATCACCAGCCCCAGCACAAGAATTAATGAAGGCGTGAACCACACAATTCCAGTGACCTGAATGCCAATAAGAGCCAGCACGGGGAAGATGATAAGCAAAGCTGTGTTCTGTGCGCCCCTGGGGTCTCTTGCCCGTGAAGAGCCGGTAACCCCCAGCATGAAGCTCAGAATCGCCACTGCAGGGGTAAGGAGGAATAATGTAAGAAACCAGCCAGCCGTGACCACGAATCCGCTGACGTCCCCCCAGCCCATCACCGACACCACCAGCAATAGAACCCCCGCCGAAATCCAGGTCATCACTAGAGCCGGTATCGCTCCCGCCAGCGCCTTGCCTAACAAGAGCTCCCAGGTCTTTACCGGCGTCGCCAGGAGAGCTTCAAGACTGCCAGATAGCTTCTCGTCAACAATACTGAAGGTTGACACAGTCATTGCTATCATGGTCGGGATGAGGAGCAGGAAAAAGGTGAATTGACTAAGCAGAAGCACAAGAATCTGCTCATTACCTGGCAGCTGGGCTATTGCGGGCATAGCTGCTACAAGTTTTTGCAGGGCAGTTTGAAACACTTGGGTGGTTAGCATGCTCTCGCCGGCAAACCTGGAGATAAGCCAGATGTAAAGTATACCCTGCCCAACAACTAAAAACGGAAACAGCACAATGAGAAAAGCGCTATTTGGGTCGGTAAATAGTAGCAACCACTCTTTAAGCAGAATGTTCCGAATATGCCTACGACTCATTACCATCCTCCTCACGGACCAGTCTTAAATAAACTTCCTCCAGCGGGTATTGCTTTTCAGAAACGGCAATCACCCTGCCTCCTGCTTCCACGATTGCCTTTACCAATTCGGGGCGGTTACGCTCCGAGTCAGTAAGTTCTAGGATAAGCTGATTTCCTTCCTCTCGGATTTCCTGCACAAACGGGAGACTTTTTACCGCATCCATCACCTTTGTATCTGATGCTTCAAGTTGTACTATTATCTGGCGGCGAAAGAAACGTCGTCGCAGTTGCTCAGGTGTATCCAGGGCCAGGAGCCTAGTGTGAAGAACAGCAATGCGGTTGCAGAGCATTTCCGCTTCATTGAGATTATGAGTGGAAAGGAAGATCGTGTGTCCTTCTTCACCAAGCCTGCGTATCATTTCACGCACTTCCGTAGCCGCCTCGGGATCCAGTCCGGCGGTCGGCTCATCAAGAAACAGGACCTTTGGCTCATGCACCAGAGCCCGCACGAGCGCCAGTCTATGCTTCATACCCTTGGAGAACGTGCCTACCCTATCATTGCTACGCTCCCAGAGCTTTACGAGTTTAAGATACTTTTCCACTTGCCCAGACGGCGACTGGATAGACGAATAGAAACCGGCAAAATATTCCAGGTTACGCTTTGCGCTAAGCCGACCATAAAAACCGGGTGTCTCAGTAAGTATTCCAATCACCTCATGCAGTTGCTCTACATCCCGGTCAGTTCTATGGCCGGCTACAATGGCATGACCCCTCGTTGGTGCAATCATTCCAGCCAACATCCGAATGGTGGTCGTTTTCCCGGCTCCATTAGGACCCAGGAAGCCCAATATTTCGCCAGCTTCAACTGTCAGAGTCAGGTCTTCGACTGCGATATTTTTCCCGAAGTCTCGGGAAAGGCTAAAAGTCTCAATTATTGGCATGCTATTTTGCAATTCCTGTATGTTCCTCTAATGTAGGATGCCGGCTCATTCGCGTAATAAGCTGGGCGCAAATCCGGGTAAACCATCGTTGGAACAAACTGGCGTATTTTATACCGTACATCTAGGGAGTGCAATACCATGGTAATTACTAGTAAAACAAATGTATTCTGGGATACAATACCTGACTTGTTGCAAACCTAAATTGGTATGGTGTCTTTGGAATTTCTGTGCTTTCTCCTACGGATGACAAGATATATTATGGCAGTGATAATAACTACTAGTATTGAGAGCAGCCACCCTATCAATGGGAAAGTCCACACTTTAATAATACGCCCGCTTACATTAGAATAATAATCGGGGATCTGTGGTACTCCACCTTCCCCGGACGGCTGGTCCGCCGTGTAAATCAGTACCGCCTCCCATAGTTTAAGCTCTCTTCCATCGGCATGACGAATTATCAGTTCATCTATTCTATCCAGTGGTAGCGATTCTCCATCGACATTTTTGGGAGCCACCTCCAGTTGAGGTAGCATGTCTTTTACTAGGGGAAGTAAAAGTAGTAGGTAAGCGTTAGTGACCAGGTGGTACAGCTTTTCGTCCCCACGCTTCAAGGGTATATACTCTTCACCGTTTACAGGTTGAATTCCATCACCCGTATAGAGCTCCGCTCTGGTAACCGCGCGCATCGTGGGAACAGGCAGATTCACGAAAGGTACAGTCAGGAGCACTGCGTTGGTGGGATTGTAGCTATACCGTAGTCCGGAGAAGTGCAGAAAATAAGAATCCCCCATGAATTCCTGCAATAATATGCTTATCTCCAGCACACGGCGTACTTCTTCGCCGGTGAGATAGACAGACGCGATCGGGCAACCCGGGTAGCCGTCGAGTCCACGTCCCACACCTGTAGCTTCGATAATTTCGTAGAAAGAGATATTTCCTGCAGAATATCCCATGGTGCCCGGAAAGATGCTGCTCCGGATGTTGCCATTAGCCTGACCTGCTATGTCGACTTTTTCGCCCGTAACTTCCTGAGCAACGAAGCGCATGGCGTCGGTGACGAAGTTGCCCAGCACAGTTTCATCAAAGGACGGAAGGTTGGACAGGACGAAGTCAGACCTAGCTATCGTGCTCATGATATCGTCAAATTCGCCGCTCGTCACTTCCTCAATATAGGCGTTTAAGTCGATAGTATATTCCTGGACCAGCGTATCGATTTGTGGGTCGCAGGCAAAGCTGTTGTCAATTGGAATAAGAAAGGGATTGTTATTTTCTTCGTTGCGCACCCGCATCTTGTCGGTATTGGAGTTGTATGCCAGTTCCAGTTGCCCCAAGTACATTCCCAGTGAGCCAGCCTGGACAATGACTGTGGTGCCCTGTAAGACCGGCTTATACAATGCTGTATGACAGTGACCCCCTACGATTATGTCGATCCCCGGGACCTCTCGTGCCAGCTCCCGATCCTCATCCACACCAGAGTGACTTATAGCCAGAATTACATCGGCACCCTGTTCTTCCAGATCGTCTACCATCTGACGGGCTGTTTGGTGCTGGTCTAGAAACTGCACATCTCCGCTGTCACCAATTACCAAGACTGCATCTTTGCCTACAATGCCGAAAATCCCTACTTTCAAGCCGTTTTCCAACTCAAACATCGCAGTCTTCCTGTACAGACCCTGAGCAGCCAGTGGATAGTCTGATGGCGCTTCTGTGTTTGAAGCCAGTACCGTTGTTTCCTCGTGGGCTTCGGGGTATCCTGCCTTGAATAGATATTGCACCAGAACATCAGGGCCATAGTCATACTCATGGTTGCCGATGGTAACAGCATCATATCCCATCTCCTGCATTATGGTTAGCTCTGATGCAGAACCGTTGAGGGCCAACCAGGCGTAGGCACCCCCTCCCAAGAAGTCACCGGCGTCAAGTAGAAGTACAGGTTCACCTTCCCTACTTTTATTCTCCCGGATTTCTTCCACTGCGGTAGCCAGCCGAGCAAATCCGCCCAAAGCGGGATTTTCCTCTCCGGGACGGTAATCCACAGCTGGCGAATGTGGTATAAGCGCAGAATGCATGTCGTTAGTATGAAGTATGCAGAAATAGAGCTCTTCGGCTGCACCTGATTGACTATTTAGGTCTGCCGGAAAACCCAGGAATGAGACGACTACTAATATACTTGTCAGAATAAAGAACAAACCTTTACTGGTCTTGAACAGGCTGTTTCCGTTATACATTACACAATTATCCCTAACATATTACCGACTCGGGCGATAACCAGTACCTCAAAGGAATAACCACTGGATGATATCATATTCCATTGTTTTTCTTTGGAAGTAATATCTAATCTATAGCAGGCTTGATGGGTATAGTGTTCCCAACTTTCTTGGTTCGAGGCTTCATACCGAACAGAAAACGGGTGATGTTAGTTCGCCTGACCAGGATATCATAGGCCAAGATAGTCCCTGCAAAAGATAATGCTACGATGATTGCATATTTAGCTCCAGCACCAATGCTCCACTGGACAACGAAGAAGGCGATTGCGACGAGAACGGTCTGGTGCAGTATATATATCGGATAGGCTCTTTCGGCGAAGTATTTGAGAAACCTGTTAGTGAAGTTCAGCAAACGTCTTCCGTAGGCTAGTAGCGCGAGTATAAAAAACCAAGGAACGAACGCATTTCTATATGCATCCATAATACCATCCACCCATTTCGGGATATTTGAAGGCCACGAGTTAGTTGCGCTCGCTGATAAACAATAAGGGGAGTTAACTAATTTCCCCTCATTATTCGATTGAATTAATATTCAGGGCTGATGCTTCTGCGGTAACGGCTATTGAACCAGCCCCTTAATATGTCTCGCGCTATAGCTGAAGTTTAGGCCTTTATTTGCCCTTCTGGAATCCGTGTGGTCCGGGTGACAAGTATGAGTAATCGTGGTTATACGCATGACTGTTGGGCTCGCAGTCGCCACAAACACAATCACCACAGGGACCCTGTCCACAGAGACACTCTGCTCCCTGCTTCTGGGTCTGTGTACCAGTACCGGGATCATTACCGGCTGCACCGACAGTACTAGCAATAACTAGTACAAGAATAGCTGAGACTGCCACGGACAACCCCAATATTTTGAATTTTCTCTTCATAGAAATGTCTCCCTTCCTTTTTTATCTTGCCGTTACCTTACTTTTATTACAACGAAGAAAGGCGAAAATTGTTACAAAATATTGACTGATAACTACTGAACAGAAAAAAGAAGTACCACCTCTTCCGTTTTTTTTCATTAGGTACTTTAATTGGTTTTTATACAATTCTTAGAATCGCACTATGGTGAGTTTTATTACCCATAATTTTTGTTATTCAAAAGCTGCATATAAGACTTGACAAATGGAATATATGTGTGCTAGCATTAACTTTGTCCCGAGTAGCCAAGCGGGGATCTGGCATAAGAGTTGGTTTTGGTGGTAGCTGAAAGGTGCTGGGAATAGCCAGTGCAAGGTAAGCTGAAGTCCAGACCAGACGATGGCAGGTGATGGAAGTGAGGTTACTCGGGGCACCTTATTTTTCTACTCACCGAACATCTTTGTCTCAGTTTGAAATAACCCCATAAACGGGCCTGATATATACGTTGGCATCGACCTATCCAGATTCGAATCTTAGCCAAAATTCACAATTAACGCTTTGGATTTTAATTAGATTTTGTTACTTGGTATGCCGGGGTCATAATACCTGATATGTAGCAGGGCTGATTGGTATGGGACACCGTAATTCTGTTATTACGAGGTATGCTACAATTCTCTCAACTATGAAGCAGAATATTATAAGTCGATATATACTTGAAATCTCCAGGTTTCACCAGCGATGGAGGGGGGATCTATGAGCACCGTATTTTTCATATTAGCCCTCATTAGCGTTGCCTGGGGAATTGCAAATTCCGTTATGATCACTTCTTTTCTGTCCAAGCGCGGCATTACAATCAATTATCTATTATTAAGACTATTTATCTTTAGATATGTTTCACAATACCGAAAAATTACAATGGAAGAAACCGGGAAACCTGGGTCACTGTTTTATTGGTTTCTAATAGCGTGGAATCTTGCCTTACTTTTCGCCATCATCGGAATAATACTCAAAATCGCGTAGGGACATAATACCTGATTGGTATTAGATCTGATTCGTATGGAGCCCCTGAAACTACCAAAAAGTTAAAAAAAAGTGTAATCACAACTGAGCAGGCAAAGGCAAAGCTCCGCACACCGTGATAGTTTAAACTCCTGGCACAAACGTGCCTTATATTTATAAGACCGTGTAGATCTCGTACTCGACACCGGTCGGCACCAACTTCCCCATTCCGACTGCAACGACACGATTCAACCAGGCATATTTCTCGGACCCGGTTTCGGTTACCGCTGTAACCCGGAAATAGTATTTGGATGAATCGATATATTGACCAGTTATTGCCTTGATTGCTGCTTCAGAAGTCATCTCATTAATGCCTCTGAAGCAGCAATATATCAGTTGATTATCATCGGTGCATAAGACACAACGAACATCAAGTTCCACCATCTGGTCAGCCCGACGAACAAACCAATCGCCCCCTCCAGGAAGCACAGTTCCTTTGAGTTTCGGACCTCTAAATGTGCCGCCTTTTATGTATATTATCTGCCGTATACCATGCGGAGTCACTCCCACATCTATGACCTGCCGCCAGTCAACATTTGCAGTTACAGTGCACAGAAATTCAGTCTTTAGATCCGACATTTACCCCTCCTCTCAATGCCAACAACACACTGTCTTCTACCAATGGTAAGTATGATTTCTATCGCTAGTGCGATGGATTATACCGCTTACAAGCTACGAGGACAAGACTGTTAACGATAAACACATTTACCGCGCACATCACAGCTGGTTAACTTTGTCATTGAATACGTTACTTGGTATTGGTGGACGTACTAGCTGATTTGTAGCAGACCCGATTGGTAGGGAGCACTTTGACTTCACTGTGTTGTTTAAGCCAAGATATCGTGTTTTCAAATCCTGGTCTCGGTCAACCTCAATATTTGATTAATCAGGGATATCTGTGCAGTCGTAGAGTACCGACAGTTGCGGGAGGAGGTTGCACCCCAACAATCTAGTTTGCTCGCTCTACAGCGCGCCGCGGTTCGGTCGCAGCTCTCTCCTTTCTCATTCCGAACAAGAATCTTAATACTCCGACACGCCTAATTATTAGTTCATACAGAACCACAATAACGGCAAAGGACAAAACAGCTGTTATACCGTACTTAACTGGGATTGCCAACCCCGTCTGCACTATAAAGTAGGCAACTATCACAATGACTGTCTGGTGCAGGATATAGAAGGGCAGGACCATCTCGTTAACATGCGCCAAAAACCGGTTGGTGAAATTAAGAAAGCGCCCGCCCACCCATAACAGTCCTACTATCCAGCCCCAGGTAGCAAGCAGGCGCATGTCTATATCCTCGTAGAACGCCGGACGGACCGAGAATTTCAGGATCAGATGTACGGCTGAAAACACCACTGCTGCCAACAGGAACCAACCTCCCTGCTTTTTGACTGCTTCCTGTAAGCTCGTGCTGGCAAAAAGAATATAACCAAGTATGAAAAACATTGTATAGGATAGAATATCCCAGCTTCCCATTTGTTCCGTGACGCCTAACCCAAGCGCCATGCTGATCAGAGCCATAACGGCTACCGGCACCCATAGAAGTGGTAATACCCGGGGTTTTCCCAGTTTTGCCGCAATTGATTGTGCCAGGCTAGTTCCGGTTCTGGCACGAGGCAGGAAGAGCGGCAGTAGAATCACAGAGAAGAACGACAATAACATGATGTACCAGAGATGAACTCCCATCCAGGCGAAGTTGCCACCGAAACCATAAAAGCCATCGAAATAGTGCGGGATGAACTGTAGGAAATTTCCGCTAAACTGGCCGTGTGAAAGGCGCTCTAGATAAACCTGAGGGGGGCCCATCAAAAATACGCCGGTTATGAGCCAGGGGATCATGATGCGCAAGAAGCGCTCCTTGAGGAAACTGCCCCCGCTACGCGATTTCAATGAGTAGTAGACCGAAGCCCCTGATAGGATGAAAAACAGGGGCATCATCCACATGTTCATGAACTCGACAAATTGTGTTGCCCCAAGAGTTGTCTGGGCATTCTTGATGTGCCAATCGCCATAATCATAGGCTCTCGAATTGTGGTACAGAAATATGCTGATGGTAGCGATTACTCGTAGCCAATCAATGTAATATTGCCTGTTCGTTATAACCTTCACTCAGGATCCTCAATGGACATTATATCTCAGATTATGCATCGTGTGAGGTTCCTATCACTATCGAGTTTGGAAAATACTCCTGTGTTCAGGGGACATAGGGCCTGATTTGTAGCAGGCTTGATGGTTATGATATACAGGGAATTCCTGTTAGGAGTTATCCTGGCACCATTCGATAACATCGGTTGACCAGATAGTGCCAATGGCTTTTTCCAGTACCCTCTGGCGTGGCTCGGGTATATCCAGCAGCATCCGCAGAATACGGTCGTTAAATTGGCTCAGGAATGGGCACTGTTTTCGAAGCGTGAGTATGGTAGTTCTGGCCCCACCGTAGACCAGATAGTCCAGTGACCGGGTATGAGACTCAATATGTTCCCGCACATAACCGCAAACTCGTCCCAAAAACTCTTCTATCTGCTTCTCCCGATGTCGGGCAAACCGCGCCTGTGAGGATCCGCCTTTCTTATGGCGGGCGTGCACCAGGCCTGTTCCCATCTTGCTATCCATAATCTTTATGCCTTGACAGACGCCAATGCTGAATGAACCCAGGCGAACCAGGACCAGAGCGATAAGGAAATCATGACTGAGAAGCGCGCGCAAAGGCCCAACATCATAGCCGTCGGTGATATATTCTTCTTTTATCGGGAACGGGGGCAAAACCAAGTACATCTGCGGTTGACTCCAGAAAAACGCCGCTCCCATCTTCGAGGTGGCAATCTTCCCAGCTACATCAGATGGTATGTCAACCTGGCTAAGTATCTTCTCCAGGCTAGTTTCAACACTTGCTGCTGCTATTCCCGGGGGGAAATACATCGATATTGCTTTGCCTTCGGTCGAGGCCAGCTCATCCAGAAAGTCGAGTGCCTTGGATCTACCCAGATGCAATTCTCTTAATACCCCCATAATCTCAATCGCCTGCTCTACCGGTATGCTCTAGCTACACGCTGACTACGGTAACGCCGTCACCGCCCTCACCCTTTTCCCCCGGCCGGAAAGATGACACCAGTGGATGAGAGGTCAAGGCCTCCCTGACAATCTGACGCACGGTACCTGTGCCTATACCGTGAATAATACAAACCTGACTCAAGCTGCTCAAAGACGCTTCGTTAAGATAGTTATCCAGCAACGGCTCAACCTCTTCGGCCCTCTTTCCCCGCAGGTCAAGCTCGGGGGAGACCCCGGGCTTGCTCATTTCCGTCCTTATCAGAGCACGACCCGTCTTTACCTCGCCGGTTGATGGTATCCTCTTTTCCACGCCGTCAAGCCTGAGAGTCATTTTCACTTTCCCTGCCTGGACCTCGACGAGGCCGCGTTCCTCATATACTGATAATACTTTGGCTGGCACGTTAGCCTCTTTCAGCCAGATTGTATCACCGCTGGCAATTGGACCTTCCCCGGCCTCTGTTTCCTCTGTCGCAACGGCCGGTCTGGCCTGCCAGACTTCGGCATCCAGCTTTTCCTGTGCCTCTGCCAGTGCCTTCTTTGCCTTCTCGATTTTTTCCCGGGATTTTTCCTTACGCAAATCCGCTGCTGCTCCACGAATTTCCATATGTAGCTCGGCAGCCTCGCGGACTACCTGGTCGCGTGTCTGCTTGATGATTCTTCGCCTCTCATCTTCCAACTGGCGGAGCCTGTTTTTCAAGTCTGTACTGATCTGTTCTGCTTCATTTAGTTCTTTCTCAAGGTTAAAGCGAATCGACTCAACATTCTTTTGCTCGGTCACCAGATGTGTGAGCAAGGACTCAATCTCTTGAGCGCTTTTGGAAAGCATATTTCGGGCACGGCTGACAATCTCCTCGGGCAACCCCAGGCGAGATGCTGTAGCCAGGGCATTGCTACCGCCAGGGATACCTACTGTCAGGTGATAAGTAGGCGCCATGGTAACAGGGTCCACATTTAAAGCTGCGTTTTGCATACCGTCGGTAGCGTGAGCCAGTGCTTTCAATTCGGTGTAGTGAGTGGTAGCTACAGCCATCGTTCTTTGTGACAGAAAATAGAGAAGGATAGCACGACCCAGGGCTGAACCTTCGCAGGGGTCGGTGTTGGTGCCGAGTTCGTCTAAAAGCACCAAGCTCTGTGCCGTGGCGTTGTTGATGATGTGCACTATATTGCCAATATGCCAGCTGAAAGTGGAGAGGGTCTGTTCGATGCTCTGCTCATCACCGATGTCGGCATACACCCCATCAAAAAGGGGAATGCGGCTTTCCGCCTGGGCCGGAATGGGCAAGCCGGCCAGTGCCATCAGGCTGAGCAGCCCTATCGTCTTGAGCGCGACCGTCTTACCACCGGTATTAGGCCCGGTAATAACGAGGACCGAGCAGTCCCTGCCAACGTCGACCGATAGTGGCACCGCCTTCTTTCCCAGCAACGGGTGCCGGGCTTCGACCAGCCTGAGCACCCCGTCCGGTTCATTTCCTTTTACTCCGGCGTTTCTAACAGCAGCCACGATAATCGGCTCGGTAGCTCTGGCCTCCCTGGCATATCTAGCCTTGGCTAGCGCCAGGTCAAGCTCAGCAAGCAATTCTATATTATGGGAAATTTCGCTTTCAAATGCCCCCGTTTCGGCACTGAGCGTTTGCAGTATCTTTTCTACCTCATCTTTCTCTGCTGCCACCAGCTCGCGCAGTTCATTCTGAGTCTCTGTGGTTGTCCAGGGCTCGATAAACACGGTAGCCTCGGTATTGGAGACATCGTGGACAATCCCCCTTATCTGCCGGCGACATTCCACCTTGACGGGGATTACATACCGCCCCTCCCTCTCAGTTACAATTGGTTCCTGGGCTATTTTCCGTCCCCTTGGTGAGGTGACTATAGCCTGCATATGAATCAGTAGGTCCTGGCGTACATCCCTCATTCTACGTCTCACCGACGCTAGTTTAGGTGAGGCCGTGTCCAACAAGTCTCCGTTGAGACTCAAGCAGTTATCGATGTCCTTTTCAATCTGGTCCAGTGCCACAATATCTCCGGCCAGACCGCTCAATAACGGTAGTTCCTGTGGCAGGTTCGTCAGGTGATTTTTCGACCGACGGGCAGCGGCCAGTGTTTTCTGAATTTCCAGCAGAGACTTGGGGTCCAGTACTTTACCGCGTACCGCCATCTTCACCGCTTCCCGGATATCAACAACTTCGCCGATATGGAAGTCCGGACTCAGTGACAGCAAACGGCGTGCCTCGGCCGACTGCCTGAGCCGCAGTCGGACATCTTCTTCATTCAATAGAGGAACGATGTTGATGGCAAGCTCTCGGCTCGCAGAAAAGGAAGTAAAGCCGGCCAGTATCTCCCTTATCTTGTGGAATTCCAGTAGTTCTAAATTTCTATCGCCCAAGGTAACCTTCCAGAGTTTCCTTTGCATTCACCATGATATCAACCTTCAAATAGTATAAAGCAACCGCCTTAGATTTCAAAAGGTCGGCTTCGCCCATCGGTGTCCGATAACAGTAAAGTGTACCTTTTCGAGGAGGTTTCAAAGGGCATCTCGGGGATGTTATACCTGGTCTGTAACAGGCTTGATTCACATGTTGTTCTTGAAATTCACCCAGCGTGGCTAAAGTCTCTTTTCCATAAATAGCCACACATGTCGCAGCTGCTGTGGGACTTCCGTCTCAGGATACTCTTCTCTATTGTAGAATCCCGCAGATCGATATAAGTGTTGTGCAGTGGTCATAAAAGAACCTGTTTCAAGATAGATTGCAGAAAAGCCATACTCCATACTTCTGTTAAACAGAAGTTGTAGCATTTTCTTACCGAGTCCTTTACCTTGATATTCCGGCTTAATGTACATTCGTTTAATCTCTCCAATACCTTCCTTTAGTTTTCGGAGAGCACCCATGCCAACGATCTTATCTTCTACTTGTATGAGGTAAAACACTCCGCCTTTTGACATGGAGGACACAAATTCATCAACCTAAATCTCTACATATTCTCGCAAGGTAGCACCTATCACAGAATGCACATCGATATCATAGTTTTTCTTTAACTCACAGGCCATCCAATTGTAATAGTCTTCAGCCAACTCCAAGACTATTGACCTGTGAATATCAGGACGAAAAACAATGAAATTATCCATTCGTTCCCTCCGTATTTACTTCACCGTCTCTACCAGTTCCATTCTGCGTTAGGAACCTTACAGGTGCAAGACACTATTCTGGAGGCACAGCACCTACTTTGCAGTAGGTCTGATTGGTACGGTGTCGCTGGTATTGACCAGAAATTTGCTTATTTCAACTCTGGACTTGCCGTTCGAATATTACCTCGCAGAAATTGGCTTTTGCCCAGAGGCCACTGGCTCCCGGCGCGAATACCTGGACAAGGCGCCACCCATCCACTGAATTCTCACGTATCACATCGTGGTAGTCTTTGTCTTTCTTGTCCTGCCCGACAGTTATGAATTTGTACTCATATTTCTGCTGCATGGTCACCTCCAAAAGATTTCCCACTTTAGGAAATGTTTAAGAATAAAATGGATCCTGAGATTTAGTGCTTACCGAATTATAATCCCGGGGACGATGCTACCACAAGAAATCATAGTTCATGCTCTATTTGGTTCAACAACCGAATTTTGAAGGAGAGATTCTGTGACGAGGATACCTGATTTGTTTGGTGTGCCTAGAATTAGACTAGTGTATCAGAGCGAGATGCTGTCTATCATGTCCATGATCTCGTCTTCGGCCTCAAGGGAAGCATAGCCTGCATACACATCCAAATAGACGTGATCCAGAACCAGTACCAATTCGAGATCATACAGATCAAAATCAGGATCGTATCCCTTGGCATAGCCTGCCGTTGTGCTCGCTACCATCATTATCCCGGTCTCGTCCGGTATGTATTCAAGGTCTCTTTGGAAAATATCGTCCGCATCCCGCTCCAAAGCGCTCGGCGTCAAATCTGATTGCGGGGTCCGCTCATAGAAGATCTGGATAATATCGTAGGTTTCCTCGTTTACATATTCTATCAATCCGGATTGATCATCATACTCACCGACATAAAGGGCTTCCTCGTATGGAGTCAAACGGAGTAAACTCCAGTCTGGAGGCACATAAGCTATCATTGGCCGTGCCAGGTCTCCACAGGACATAGCTGTGACTGTCAATATGACAAGAGCTATGATACAACCTACAATTCCTGCCAGCTTTTTATTATTCATCCTATTCTTTTTTCTCAGTACTAACTACCAGCTCAATCTTCTGAACAATTCCGCTATCTATCGCTTGGGCAAACAATATAAATACAGGTGTTAGCAGTCAATAGCCCGATGTTACTGGGCCAGATTACCTAATTTATGGTTGGTCCGATTGGCGTGGGATCCCTGGGATTTAATTGCTCTCAGACGATACCCTAGAATAATCCTTAACGGTGACTTATAACCTGTCTAATAGCTTCTTCCAGTTCCTGAGGAACGTCTGTGCCGATCAAATATTCCTTGCCCGATATTAACCTGATCTGGACGGCATGAAAGCCGGAAACCCTGAACACCATCCCTTGAGGAGTTAATCGAATGCCCCACCCGTAGTACCAGGGAATTGTAACGGCTTGACACTATTATATTTCATTCAGCTTAAACTGTTTGCGTATTACTCCGGGCCCAAATTTCACTACCAGCTCGTCTCCACTAATAACCACCGTCAAACTGTGAAATAAAGCCACAATTACCGCGAGGACAACCAGGACTGTGGCAGCAATCCAATTAACACCCGTATCTACCATGATAATCCCGATTGCCACCATTGCTGCCACGATGGCGACGACGATGAAGTATCCAAACTGAGTATGTTCGTACCGTTTGATCACTATAGCCCTATGAGTAATTAAGTAGCTGAACTGGTAAAGACTTTATGATGTTACTTCTTGCTCTCCAATATCCCTTTAGCCCAGGCTGCAGCACGCTCCAATTCACCTTCTTTCAGCGGCCCTTCTCTACCTGTAACGAAGAAATTCTCCGGAGACACGATGAGAACGCCGCCCTTTTTTGTCAGATGACGGCCCATGCGTCCCGCCGCATTTCCGAATATCTTGGCGAATTTTGACGTGACCCTGGTGTCGAAAGCAGCTACCTGGATACCTTTAAGGGACTGCTGGGTCACCTTGTTAAGGAAGTCTTGAACTGCCGGCGTCGGCCTGCCCGCATGGGTCGGTGAACCCACAATCACAAGGTCAATGGATTCCATCTCCGAGGGATTCGCCTCGCCCACGCGCAGTACCTTGACGTCACTGGACGGCGTAATGGCCTCGGCCATAGCCCTGGCGATTTTCTCCGTATTTCCATAAACTGAGTCATATACTATTAAAGCCTTCATTGTAAAACACCTCCGCTCTATACTTACGTTATTCAGTGTACACCCGTATCAACAAATCTTCAAGCGCTTGTAGTAGGCTTGATCGGTATAGTACACCTAGGATTTCCGAATGCCACTACAAAGGGTTACAATGATATTGGCGATTGTCCTTGAAGTATATTCGAGGAAGGGCAGGAAAATTGAAAAACGAGAAGAAGCACATAGTTGTATGCCTTGGCGCCAGTATGATACGGGGACAGGTCAGTTACAATTTCGTGAACCTTCTGGATCAATGTATGAATGATGACTGCTTTCAGTTCATTAATGCTGGCGTCGCAGGAGACCAGGCTTACAACGTATTAACACGCTTGGATTCCATTATTAATTACCAGCCTGATTTCGTCGTCATTCTGGTCGGCACAAATGATGTTACCGCTATACTCAACCCCAGGCTGGCGCGAATTTCCCGCTTAACCCGGAGGTTTCCTCAACCACCATCCATAGAATTCTATAAATACAATATGCTCAGGATTATCAATACGCTTAAAGAGAAGACTTCGGCGAAGATCGCCCTGGTCTCGCTCCCCGTTCTCGGTGAAGACCTGGAATCAATGCCCAATCATCTCATCAAGGACTATAATGCTCTGCTTAAGGATATTGCAGACGAAGAGCAAGTCGACTACATACCTGTTTATGAGCGACAGGAGAAATATTTGAGGGAGGTACAGCAAGGCAGTGGCCGTCCATATGAGAGCGGGGGCATGCTTTCAATTAAGGCACTTGTCCGTCATTACGTGCTTAGACAGAGCTTTGACGAAATTTCCAGTAAGTACCACTTCTTACTGTTAACTGACGGGATACACATGAATAGTCGTGGCGCAGCATTCATTGCCGACGAGATCGAGTCTTTTCTGCGTTCTCATATATGATGGTTATATGCATACGCACGGTGTTATGGGAAATAGTGCCTGATTGGTAGTGAGCCTGATTGATATGGTGTCCCTGGAATTGATCTTTCGCTAGCTGACGTTTTTCTACCGAATTATTGGCGTCCCTTTTCCATCAGCTCCTGCCGGCGCATTCTGTACTCGATTATGGGCCGGTCGGCTTGAAATAGCTGCTCTCCGATTTTCAGGGCTGACGCCTTGGGCTGCTGTGTAACCACGACCCTCCTGTCCTGATGGGTAATAATCAGGTTGAAAGGCGTAGACAAGCGCGTTATTAAATTTCTCAACACGGGCACGTGCATGAACTTCTGATAGAACCGAAGATAGAGAATCGTATTTTCCTGGTCCACGGGAACGAAGGCGACCATAACCCGTACTTTCTCGTCAATATAGTTCTGCCACA
>Ga0180433_10001299_pt1 | contig 41928 bp, 43 predicted proteins | sample SS_ome_8_FD_132980 | JGI IMG/M metagenome (GOLD analysis project Ga0180433, IMG submission 132980) | Hypersaline lake sediment archaeal communities from the Salton Sea, California, USA - SS_1_D_1 metaG | ecosystem: Environmental > Aquatic > Non-marine Saline and Alkaline > Hypersaline >...
AGAACCAGAACAGCTAAAGTACACCGTAAAATACGCAGACAAAGAGATGATTTTCTACACAAAACAAGTAGAGAATTAGTAAACAATTACGGTTTTATAGCATTTGAACAATTAAACATTAAAAATATGGTTAAGAACCATAAGTTAGCTAAACATATAAGTGATTGCTCTTGGAATAAACTAATAAAGTATACTGCATACAAAGCGGAGGAAGCTGGTGTGTCAGTTAAATTAGTAGATCCTAAGAATACTACACAAATGTGTTCAGATTGTGGGAAATTAGTATTTAAAACCTTAGCAGATAGAACTCATAAATGCTTCAATTGTGGATTAGAGCTAGATAGAGATCTGAATGCTGCTAAGAACATATTACGTAGGGCAGGGACTGCCCAAATTAACGCCTATGGAGATTTAACCTCTACTTCAGAACCCTGTGTTCTGGAGCAAGTTGAGTCTATGAAGTAGGAATCTCTGATCCTTTAGGACGGAGAGGTTCAAAAAACGCTACGGGCATTTTTAATACCCCACCATAATTTTGCTTTAAGGGATTTCATCACGACTGGTTCGCCAATCCCAGGGGCTAGATTATAATGTGGCATACTAGCTATTTTTGTTGGTGGCGTAAATGGATTGTGATTTTGGCAGAATTCTGTGACAGCTTGTATTACTCCAGGGAACTTTTTCCACCAATCATGACCCATCACAAGACCTCCTGTCTTAATCTTTGGAATCCAAACTTCCAGGTCTTGCCATACGGCTTCATAAGTGTGGTTCGCGTCAATAAAAACAAAATCAATTTGTTCGTCAATTTCATTTACAGCATTCACTGATTCTTTCCTGATAATTGTAGATCGGTCAGGAAACGTTTCATTAAAGAAATGTGCAACTTCTCGATAGTCTTTTCCGGGGTCACCTTTGGTAGTATACAGTCCTCTTGATGTATCGAAGTCTGCCATCCATGGGTCTACCATGTATAGATGCTTAGTTTTGGTTGATTCTAATATACTTCGAGAAGTTTCACCTTGGAATACACCTATTTCTGCACCGATTCCATCTGGTACAAAATAATTAATAAGTTCACAAACACAACGAGAATGGTATTGCATTTTTAATTACCGTTCAGTATCAAGCTATCTAAGTCTATAGTTCCAAATCCAGTTTCTTTTTTATCCCCGAGTTTTTGGGCATATCTCTCAAGATGTTCCGTCATTTGTCGCGGAGTCTTGCATGGAGTTTTAGAGTTGGGAGTTGCCCTGTGTTTTGACAGAATTAATGCACAAATGCCTGACATAATGGGGCATGCAAAACTAGAGCCAGAATTTTTACAGAATTGATTATTCAGCCAAGTGCTATATATATCTACTCCTGGCATAGCAAATGAAACATTTATACCTCTAGATGAGAATTTAGCTGTTTTGCGTTTGCTATCATAAGCTGCTACTCCAATAACTTCGGGGTACCTAGCTGGGAATGCCACATCATAATTTCTGTTTGAAGTATTCCCTACCGCAGCCACTATAATAATATTACGTTCATATGCTTTTCTAATAGCTTTTTTAAGTGGTTTGAAATCAAAAAACATTCCAGCTGATATGGAGATAATATCAACTTGTTTTTTAATGGACCAAATTATAGAATTTACTAAAGATGACGGATCTCCTCTACCTGCATTATCCATAGCCTTAGCAAACAGCAATTTTGCTTCTGGGGCTACTCCAATAATACCTTCATTGTTTTTTTGTGCTGCTATTATTCCAGATACAAAACTTGAATGTCCATTTTTATCATCTGCACTATCTTCTTTAGAGAAATTTTTGGCTCCAATAGTATTTCCTATTGTTTCAAAATGATTGCTTTTTCCGCTATCAATTATGGCTATTTTTATTCCTTGTCCGAGTGTATGTTTGTGAATTTCGGGAATATGTAAATCTCGTAGTCCCCAGTCATACACTTCGCTAAAGCTTTGGCATACATATTCTGGAATTAATGTAGGTATTGTAGTTTCGAGGTACTTGTTCATAAATATATGTTAGAACAAAATACTCCGAAATCCTTGATTATGATAGATTTTTTTAGGATTCTAGCCATTCGTCCAATTCGGCAGTATTCAGGTATCCTGAGCCTCCGCTTGGAGTTGGTTTGTATCCATCTTTAACATCTTCTTCATTGGCGGATGGTTCTATTAATTCTAAATTTTCCAATTTTTTAAAGAGGGACCGAGCATTATCATATGTAAATGCCATTAATTGTTTCTTGAAAAATTTATACCTATCATCATTTCGTCCTTTTTCAAGATATTTTTGCTCTTCAAGATCAAGGGTAAATTTCATTACAGACAGCATTGTATGGTAAATAGATCGAGCTATTTGATTTTCAGTGTTTTGATTATCCATTTGACAGTTCCATTCTTTGAAAATAGGTTAACTTTCCACAAAAATAGATATTACATCCGAGTCTGCTCTAGATCCATAGTTAGGACCGTTTATGCCTCCATTTGCAGCAACATTTTCTGCTGCTCCGCTCCTATCATCCTGGACAATAATCCTATCTAAAGCAGCATCAGCTCTTGATGTGGGATGTTTTTTATCTCTGTTCTTTTTAACATATTCATAATCAACCACCTCTATTTTTCCTTTGGCTCGTAAACCTTTAAAATGAGCACTAGATTCTAATGCTTCTTTTCCTCCTAAATAATCAATTGGAATAAAATCCCATTTCCCGTTCATTTGTACTCCATTAGGAAATTTTTCCGTTTTTAGGTCATTGATTATTATTGTTCCATTATGTTTCGGGTGAATAAAGAAACTTCCTTTATGTGGAGATTCTGAATAATCGACAATATCAGTCATTCCGGGTTCGTCAAAATACTCATTATTTATTAAATTTTCAGGATAATGTGCAGCAGGTTTTTCTGGTTCTAGAGACAAATCTCCATTCAGCCAATCACCAAATTGTTTTTTAGTAATAAAATGAGCATTTTGCACATAAATAATATCATCATTGGGTATATGAGAAAGAATATCCGGATCATCTATAGAAACAATTTTAGTGGGCTCTTTGTCTGAACATATATAAATCTCATCATTGTTAGCATCATAGAAGATTATTATCATAATATCTTCTCCTTAATTTCTTGTAATCGCTTTAAAGCTGCATTAGCAGTATTATTCCATGTAAACTGCTCAGTTATTAATTTTTGCATTTTATGATTTCTTTGTTTTGCTTCTTCGTAATTCTCGAATACATATCGCATTGATTTACGAAGATCATTATGCACTTTTGGTGAAGTTAATGCTGGGAATTTTTGTCCATCCCAGTAATGAAGATGCATTTGTCCTTGTTGTATTTCTACTAATTTATCCATTTCTATTGGGAACGAGTTATCATTTCGTATATACATTTGCTGCCCAGACACATTAGTCATAATAATAGGTAGTCCGCATAGAGAGGCTTCGACAGGAGGCAAGCAACTTCCTTCGCCGCGACTACTTAAAACAAAACAATTTGCAGATCTGTACAATTTAGGCATATCTTTTTCAGAAATAATTTGGCTATACCTAGCTACGTGTGGCATGTCTTTATTAGGAAATCCTGTCATTATTTGATCTATATCATCTTTGATTTTATTTCTATGAAAACGAGAAGTTTGGCTTTGGTATCTACTGACAATCAGCAATGATACATTATCATTTGCGTCAAATTCATCAAAATACGATTTCAAAAGGACATCATATCCTTTGCGGTAAGACCATCCAAATACGCTAATAAAAACAAAATCTTTAATATTTGGTTTAAAATCAAAACGAGGACCTTCTTCTTTATATAATTCATTATCCACACCAGCAGGAATTACATATACCGGAGTTTTAGTTTCTTTTTTTAGTATACTAGCGCTCCATGGTGAAGTTACCCAAATTTCATTATAAAATTGGCAACAATCTAAAAATTGTTTTGGAATTGTATATGATTCAATAGTAGTATATAGAATTCTATATTTTCCGGTACTGTATTCCGAAAATGATGGAATAACACTATCAATGCTTATGTGATTTTTAGAGATCTCTGTTTTAGTTAAATCGACTATCTTTTTTAATTCACTTTCCTGCAATTGGTTCTGACTATTTTTGGGATCTATTTTAAGTTTAATACCAGCTTCACTGAGTTTTAAAGCTAAATTTCTATTAACTTTTCCGTATCCTCCTGCGTCAAAAAATATTCCATGCATTCGGACTTCTATTTCGTCATTAATAGAATCTAGCGCAATAGAATTGAAATTATCGGAATTGTCCGATTTAACTTGTTTTACTGGTTTGATATTATCTTCTATTTGTTTCTTCTGTCGAGCTTGATTGCGTAAAAACACGATAGAAGCTTCTATTTTTTCGTCTGGATTGTATTCTACTATCTCGATCATATCATGAATTAAAAATCCCCTAAGACATTTGGATTTTTTAAGAATATCTGGCTCGAATTCTTCCGTAGCTCCGTTTTTGTAGGGAATATGCACATCTATGTCTGACAAATATAATGTGTTGTTGCTTATGTTTCGTATGATCATGATTCATTATACACAGAAAACAATTGATATTTTGGTCTCTACTGGGCTCTGAACTCAGTATAATTGCCCATGGAACTCAACGATTCTCAAATGATATCACAAGCGATGTCGACTTCTGTTAAAGAAGTTGAAACGATATATTGGGTTGTTGAAACAGCATTGGATCAAGGAAATATATCAAAAGCAAAAGCTCTATTCCCTCATCTGATATATCTAGGAAAATACAATCCAAAAGTGCTGAAAGAGGGACTACAGAAGCCCCATCTGGATAGATTGCAAGAAATAACTCATGAATTGTATGGTCTTGGATCTATTAAAAAAACACCTTCGATTACTATGCGGAAAGAAATAATTTCACAGAAAATTCCTTTTAAAGTTGAGAAAGAGCTGAGCGATTATTTATTAAAAAATGAACAATTATTATCTAAGGCATTTGGAGAAACGGTAACAATAACTGGCAGAGAAGTAGAACTACGGAATGACTACAGATGTGATATTGTTGCAGAGAGTGATACTGTGTTATATCCTATTGAGCTAAAGATAGCTCAAAGTACCCATGCTGTCGTAAGTCAATGTTCAAAATATTGTTATTATTTTTATCATAAATTACGTTATGATAGATTCAAACATGTTCAAGGTGTAGTAATTTCTCCAGGATTTGATGAGTGGAGTGTAAATGCCTTAAGAAAAGAAGGACATTGGATTTTTACAATAACTCCAACTGATTCCAAACATGACATATCTTTAGAGAAAATAGACTAATTTACCCAGTCTATAGACACTTCTGGAACTTCAATAGTATTAAAAGCTGTTCCTATCTCTTGAATTTCGTCTGGATCTGACATTCCAAAACAGGAAATATCTAACCCTGGAATGCCATGCGTCCAGCAATATTTACGATCGGATTTTTCTTCCATCTCGTTAGCTATGGTTACAGCAGTTCTGTACCAGTTACGATGATGTACAATGTTAGATACGCCCGCAAAAAGTCGCACCTGAGGATCTATAGTTTCGCCTACCAGAACAAAACATGAATCAAATTCATCAAGATGATCATTCAGATCATTTAATTTTTCATCTGAAATATTACGAATATATGACGACTTGATTATCGCTATATTTTTCTGATTTGACGAGTTGGATATAGAATGTTTTATAATCCTGCCTTCCACAATAGAGCTGTCTAAATAAATAATATCTTGTAACGGAACACTATACGGAAATTTGGTAAAACGATAAAAATTTGTATTTATGCGACGTAAATTATTGGAACTAACTTGGAAATGAATAGCATGATCATTGTGGTCTTTTTTTATTCCATAACAATTGTCAAAGCATAGCTTTACACTGTTTTTTAGTATTACATATGGCAATTCAGATGCCTGGTATAATTGTATTGGTTGTTGTTTTTTAAGCCAAGCCATGCATTAAGTCATCTTTAATAGTTGCTAATTTCGTGGTATAATTGTTTCATGAGAATTAAAAATACAATACCTTTAGGTCCGTTAAGATTGGTAGACTATGTAGCCGACGATGCCTCATTGCTACTTATCAATGCCAATCCTCGTATCGACATTATAACACTTGAATACGAAAACATGGGCATGGTTAATCGTTATAATGTCGGAACAGAGCCTCATTTATACTCTGATATAGCCCTGGACAACAGTTGTATTTATCTTCCAACAAAAATAGGACATATCCTTGCAGTTGATAAATTTTCAGGACAAGTTTTAGATGCCATAAATTTAGGATCCGCACACATTAGTTCTGATTTAATACAACATAATGATAGTCTCTACTGTATAGCAGGAATCCCTATTAATACCGGACACAACATATTGTTCGATAAGTATTCTCTTATAATTTGTAATATTAATACAGGCAAAAAGGAAATTCAAAGCCGGTATTTCGAGGGGAATCCATCATTTATTAGTTTGGGCAATGAGGCAATCTGGGTAATAGGTAATACTAGTTTATTGAAATTTTCATTATTAGGTGAATTTCTCGGCGAAATTAATACCGGAATTACTCCATCATGTTCTCCATTAATCACTCAAAATCATGTTGTGTGTATTTCTAAAGACGGGCATCTAAAGGTATATGATTGTTCAAGTTTGATAGAATACGCTTCATTTCAAGCCAAGCCATGTTTATCATCTCCTTTGAATTTAGATTGTGGTTTGGTATGGATGAATAATAATGGTATATGCATTGTAGATATTCATACAAAGGTTTTTCGTACTATCGAGACTAATAGAACCATGTCTAATTCTGCCGTCACTATTGATTCTTCTACGGTTGTAGGATGTGATTCCAGCGGTTTTTTGATTGTTTTTGATACTGAAGGCAATTCAATCGATGTTTTAAAATTAGCTGACAATGAGTTATTTAAACCTGTAAAGGTAGAAAACTTTTTATTCGTTTCATCAGGAACGAGTCTTCACCAGATTGAGGTAAAAAATGCATTGTAAAATCAATCCAAATGACATTCAAATGGACAAGAAGTCCGAACATATATTTTACGCCACACACGATGTTCTTATATACCAAGAAGGATTAAATGTACTTCTTGGCTCACGCGAAAGTAATGAAGTCTTATCAAGTGTCCATTCTCAGCTCGAATACAATAATTATGAATATGTCAACCTCGGCGACTCTGTTCTAATGATACTTGATCATAAGTATATAATTCTTATGGATAAGAATGGAATGCAACCGATTTCATACTTATTAGATGAGCATAAGGTAGGACAATGTTTTTCTGCTCCATTTCTATCAAATCACCCGAACAGGATTATATTTGGAACTCAACTTCATAATAGATTGCAGTTTATAAATTTTGATTTTATGGAACAAGACCGTATTGCTCAGAGTTGTTCGTGGAAGATGTCTGCTATCACCGACTTACATGTAGATGATATGATATTATATGCCACTCTAGATAATTCTTTTCTAGTATGCTGTGATATGTCTATAGGAGAAACATTGTGGACAAGATTTGAAGCAGGCAAAATAGGCAAAGGTCTAGTAAGTTATGGAGATCATCTTTATTACTGTTGTCAAGGTCTTTTAAAAAAGACAAATGGAAATACGGCAGAAGTAATTAGAATACCATTCATTAAACCAACTAGTATTATTGGGCAATATAGTAAATTCTTATTTTTCACAAATAAAAACGGAAATACAATATGCCAATATAATTTAGATGAGCATACATTAACATGGGAAGTGTTTGGTAATTATCCAATCCAAGAAGCTGTTATTACAAACGGAATAGAACGTAATTCTCATATCGCCTTTTTACGAACATCTAATCACATAAGTTTAGTAGATATAGATCGAGGGCAGGCATTATCTAATATAGATATAAAACAAACCCGACGAATAATATTAACTGAAGATCATATTGTTATTCATAAAAATAAGGGTGGTACTATATTAATATCAGGATTGCAGGAGTAAGCGATGTTTGATGCTTTTTTATATCACTGGGAAATGCTTTGGTTGTATATTAAAGATTTTATCATGTACAATCCAGAAGATATAGATAATTGTTGTAGGCGTTGAAATTAAGGAGATAGCATGAATCTAGTAATTGCTTCTTTTGTTGTATTTTCACTTACGTTAATTTTAACCAAATCAAAAGTTCTTGGTGGAAAACGAGAATTTGTAGAATTACGCTATGAAGCAGCCAAAGTAAATGATCAAGATCCTGGTTGGCCGCATAGGATTTGGCATGCCTGGTGGACGTGTCCCATGTGTTGTGGATTTTGGGCAGCAATACCAGTGTGTATATTTTTGCCATATGAATTTATAGTTTTTGATGTTCTGGTAGTCTTTGGGGTTAATTGGCTTCTACATTGTCTGGAAAATCTTCTGTTTTTCAGCGGAGAAGTATGTAAACAGCTTGACGAGAGTCAATGGTTCGAAATGCCTGAAAAATTAGCTGCATCACCAGAAAAACATTTAGTGACAAAAATTTTAAAAAATTTTGATCGACAGTTAAAAACGTAGTATAATGTAAACAATGCCGAATATGTTGTTCGGTACATATCGCTACCTGCGGCGAATTAAATAGCAGAGAGAGTGTGCCAGAGAAAAGGAGAATATTATGTCTAGCACTTCTGAAGTACCCGCCTGGAAAACAGAGTTCGATCAAAGAATTTCTGCTTTTGCCAATTCAACAAAAATTCCTGAACCTGTTGTACGAGAAGTATTATCTGAGTTAGGAGTAGACGGACAAGATGCTGATTGTCTAACTATGTTAGATAATGAAGATGTTCTACAAACAGGTGTTCTAATTAATGAGTTTGTCGAAAAACGCAAAGTTGCTAAAATTGCTCGTTTGCGCCTAGGGTTGTCTCATTTACGTGGATCTACTCATCTTAATGAAGTAGTTGAATCGGCTAATAATAACGATGGAATGAATGAAGTCGCAAACGCAATCAAAGACATGGTTGCATCTAATCGTCTTAAAAGCGAATGGACAGACAAAGAACTACTTGCACATTACGATGAAAATGAAACCGAGATAGCTAAAATTCTCAGCCAACGGTCTCATGGGCGTCCGTGCATTGTCTTTCAAGGTGACGGAACAATTAATACTGAGATTTCATTAGAATTGCTAAAAATTGCCAAACGCCAATCAACGAGTGATCAATATCAAGTTAACGGGAAAGCAGTTCGTGTGTATCGCCCAGGAGAGTTTTTAGTTAAACCCCTGGACGAATCACCACTTATTCCCGGATCTGTTCTCGTAAATGGGTACTGTTCCCAGAGTGATACCTCTTGGGCTGAGATTGAACGTAAGCGACGTGTAATAATTCGCCTGCATGTAAATAAAGTAGAAACTGCCAAACTAAGCACTCGTGAAATGAGACAAATTTGTAACGATGCAGCCAGCATGAATAATGAGCAGTTTGAGCAGGAATATTCCAAAGCTGCAATGTTTTATGCTGAAATGGAAGAGCAAGGAAATTTACCAAGTCTAAAAATTCTACCTAGCGAAATTCGTAATGTATATCAGTCTAAAAAAGATACTGGATTTAGCGGACCTTCGGAAGAGTACACTTCGTTTTAACATTGATTGAAAGGAAATAAAAAATGAAACAGAATGGACATACCGTAGAAGTTCAACGAACTACCAAAGTAGATATAAATAAAGATGTTCATTGTCTTCCTCCTGCCGGAGGAGTAATGAAAGAATACAAAGTTGCTGATTACTTCTGTCCAGATGAATGGAGTAAAGATGCTGTATTTATTCCAGTTAAAGAAGGGCAGCCCCTGTGGTTTGATTTACGAGCAAATAGAGAATGTGCTTGCTTGTTGGCTATCCAACGACTTAATCCAGTCACAGGAGAACCAGCTGATTTAGAAGCTGGATTATCAAAAGATCCTCAGCAGAACTACCTCAAACTACCCGAACAACAATGGTTAGATGGATATGCTAATGATGGTAAAGTCTACCAGTTTGTTATTACAAAAGAAGGGGTGGGATTAGCAGTATCAGAGCATGTTTTGCCCAAACACATGCAAGATTCGCATGCATTAGGTTTTGCTTTTTACGAGCCCAAAAATCCAAAACCAGTATCCAGCTCACCTAGATGGCGTAGCGATCCTACAGTCAAGTTTATTGGGACTTCTGATGTGGCTTTAGATTGTTCTGATGGCTATCTAGACGGTGCGATGGCAGCTTTAGATTGTGGAGATGATTGTGATTCATACCAATGCAGTGCTGAGATTTATTGTAGAGGTATAGTTGGTCCTTCAAATAATAGTTTTTTAAAATCAGCAGTTGTAAGTGAAACCTCTGCAAAGATTGCAGAAATCCCGGAATGTGATTCTGATGCAAGAGAGTTGTATTCCGAACATAAGCCAGAAGTTGTTAATATTTTAGAAGAACACGAAGACGCTGAAACTGATTTGTCCAATGCTTCTATGGGACAGGGAGGTCGTATTAACCAGAAGATTGTTACGGATAATAATACTGTAGAATATTATCACAACGAACCATCAGCAGTTTTAACTATTTATTTTGCTTTACCTGGGGTTTTCGATAATATCATGAAAAAAGGAAAGCGCCAAGATAAGAATCGTCCAGACAAATATAAGATGTCTGGAAAAGTCGGAAAAGTTCAAGTACCGTTGATTTGAGGATTTATTTCACGCAGAAACTTTTTTCTGCGTCAATATTTGTCTCGTCGTTAATTTTAGCAATTTCAGTATCATCGAATGGGGTACTCATTACGAGTATCCCATTTTTTATGTCATCTAATTTATTAGAGGCTTCATGTATTTTTGTTTCTGTTTTCCATTCGGCTTTAATCTCTTGGCATACCTCATCTATGTCTTTTGGTATACAACCTGTTATATTTAAGTGTATTACCCTGCTAATTGGAAGAACTTCATGTCCATTACAGTCAAATACATAGATTTTGCCACTTAAATCAAAATTCCTTATGTGTTCAAGATGATTTATAAGTCCACCTGCGACATTTCCTATGAAATAAAAATCATGACCTACTGGCATGTTTACTTGATCTGCTAATTCAATATCCACATCAAGTTCAAGTAATTCATCCTGTATTTTTTCATAAAAATCCAAGTCCGTATCAATGAGTAAGACTTTGATATCCTGCATCGAAATTTCTCCTATTCAGCTAGAAGCTTAGACACTAATGTTACGACAGCGGCAATCATACCGAATAAACTCCCGATAAATATGAAAGCTTTAACCCAGATCCACGGATTCATTATGTGATCGATTTTTTTCATAAGTGTTGAATTAAGTTGCTCTATTTGAGATAATATAGACAAATATCCATCTTTGTCCTTATGGGATTTCTCGACTAGTTGTCCGCAGTGTGCTTCTAATTGAGATTCGATCGTGTCAATTTCAGTTGTGATATGATCTTTTATTTCTTTGCGAAAACCGTTAGAGAAATGTTTGTTTATGTCTTCCAGTATGCGATGAACTTCTTTGAGGTGTTCGTTAGTAGATTGCACTGCTGATTGCAACCCTGTAGTAGCATTTGCTCCATGCACTTGAGTTTCAATAAGCTTATCTAGTAGCAACTCAAACGAATTACTTTCATTGCTCTTAACTGGCATATTTTATCCCCAAAAAACAAAAACATTGTGTATAATTACCCAGGAGGATGCGATGTTCCTTGTAAATCTTAAACTTCAAAATTTTTGTAGCTATAAATATTATAATTTCAACTTTAAAAAGCCTAATGGTTCACCATATCCATTTATTTGTTTTTTCGGTCCTAATGGGATCGGAAAGAGCATGCTTTTAGAGGCAATAACCCTTTTGACAGCCAATCAAACTGGCAGAAACCCGGAAAATATTAGAAGATCCCTTCAGAAATATATAAGAAATAAAGATTACAATCCTTCTTATGATCGTATCTCTGGACACAAATATAAAGACGGATTTGCTATATCACAAGAAAAAAATCCAACTAAAATGATAATTGAGGGGACTTATGAGTTAGACGGAAAACAATATATAGTTCGGTTAAATCAAGATGGGTTTGAGCGAAATGACTTTGTTACCGAAAGTCCCTGGGGGGACGACCATCTGTTATATCGCCAGAGAATAGCTCATTTTATCACATCTGACAGTGATTTGTCCATGTCGAAATTTCAGCTCCGTCGAGAGCAAATGAAACAATTTGAATCCATTACTTCTAAAATTATGAGATATCCTACCGAATGTATTGTTCCTTCGGGGTTTTTAGAAGCTGATGAAGAATACTGCACTGATTTTATTATTTTAAAGAAAGATCATCGGATACATTATAAAAGAATGAGTGCTGGAGAAAAAAAGATTTCAAAATCATTCTCAGAATTGCTTAATCTAACATATGACTTGTCTCATCCTGATCCTGGGGAGCCCGTACTAAAAGGATGGCCTCCATTACTATTATTGGATAATATTGAAATGCACATCTATTATGACAGACACGTTGATACTGTGCAATGCATGAAAGAGAATTTCCCCAAGCAGCAAATATTTGCAACTACGCACAGCGGAATTCTTATTGAGCGTTTTTTACAAGGTAAAAACGATCAGGAAACTGAGCTGATGATTAATTTAGAAGAAATCAATTACTAGAATTTTATCACTGATGTAGAGCCTAGTAGAAATTGCATAAGTCGTCCCATGCCTAATCCAAATCCACTCCTAGCGACACTTTCATAATCAGGGTGTATTTCGGGATTAAACAATTCTATATACGAAACAAACGGTTTGCATGCGGATTCCAAGACAGAGTCAGGAACTGGAATATCTTCACTGTAGCCGTGCGTTCTTGCTCTGATTGTGGCTAATTGGTCCAGCATTTTGCTTTCACTTAATTTGATCTTCAGTGTAGAATAATTTCCTTCTCGTTGAGAAGCCCTGAATGTTTCGCCAGCCCACGGAAGCAAAAAATCTACACAGTCAACTGTATATTGCCGCTGATTGTATTCTTTAGTAGACAATCCAGGAGTAAGCTCATCTCGGCTAGTGCGATACATATTAAAGAATTTGACTGACTCTGGATAGTGAGTAATCTGAACTGGACCATCATACAATAGACAAATTGTTTCTTCTATTTCAGAGCTAAATTTATCGCCCCATTTAATGGATATTCCACCATTATTCAGACGTTTTATGATATCAGTATATGTTATAGTTGGTGCCGGATTCTGAATATACCGTTCCAGTCGAAATTTATGTTCATTGGACACTAATGGGGACTCAAGTCCAATTTTTATAGCTGTATTAAGAATTTCTTGTTGGAATAGAACCAATTTATTCAAATCGGTGTTTTGAGCTTCATATTCTAGCAGAGCAAACTCAGATGAATGTCTACCATCTCCGTCTCGTCGCTCATGACGAAAACTGCGACCAATAGTCCAAACTGCTGAAAGATCACATTCTAGTATTTCGGTCTCCATTAACAGCTGATCAGTTTGTGATAAAAAAGAACATTTAGGAGAATTTCTTAATACATACGAATCACTAACATTAAAACAGGCACCAGTGCCTTCTGTAACCTTGTTGTAGTAGGATTCTATCACTCCTGTTTTAGTCATTTTAGCTCGTATGGCATTTACTACTGCTGCTTTCAATTCTATTAAATCTTTAGTTTTTTGCATAGACAAGTCTCCGGTGTGAGCGCAATTGAAAATTATTCCAGAAAATATTACGATTGAACTTAAATGCCTAAATCATGTGATCCAGAATCATCTTCACGGGGCTGTAAATTTTGAATAAGAATCATTTTAGCCGCATCTAACGTTTTCGCTGATAGTAATCGTAAATCTTCTCCATCAGGTTGTTTTTGTTGTTTAGCAATTCGCCCTTGAGGTGTGGATTCTAAAAAATGAGTCCTCATGCAAGATTCCATATCAATTGCTGATTTGACCGTATCTTCCCATTTTTCAATCATTTCATTAACAGCATCTGGCGGTAGCATAGATGCTGCAATATTATATAAAAGCAATCTATCGAACATCTCAATGTAACCATTGAGACGTTCTGGATCTGATTCTGCTATTTTAAGTTTTAATTGATCTGATAATTTCTTTTTTTTCATTCCAGAGCTGCTTTCAGTCCTTCAGAGTAACCGTTCCACCATATACGTGCTTTTTCTCTACTTATAGACTTTTCGTCCATTAGCATAACTACTTGTGATTCGTTCTTATCAACTACGCAAATGTCCTTAATTATACCTCCACCATCAACAAACTCCTGTATCTTATTTATTACAATCTCAACATCATTTTGGCAAATTATGGGTTTCATTTGTGGTTCTTTATTTGATATCCGCGTATGTCATTTCGGCTAATATTGCATAATTTCCAGCAGGGCGTTTATGAATCAATCTCAGCTTCCAATATTTACCAAAACGAAAAACCATATACCACAAGTCTTCAAAAGGATAAATATTTTTTATATCTATATCTTCTGCTTCAATTTCTTTTTCATAGACTATTCTTTTATTAGGAACAGAACTGTCAAGGCGGCTTTCCCGGTCCATTTTTTTCATTATTCCCAGCGCCCATTGTCTAATACGAAGATCGTCTTTTACTTCAACATCTTTGGGATCTATGATGAACTTTGGTTTACGACGTTTCGATAGGGTTTCTTCGTTGGGTATAGGATCAACTTTAGCCATAATAATCTCCTTTTGACCAATTAATTATACAGCATTAACTACCTAAGAGAAGATCAATTTACAGTATAATGTACTCAAGGAGAAGACTATGCCAATTTATAATTACCAATGTCCTAAATGCGAACTAGTAGAAGAACAGTGTCATTCTATTCATAAGGATCCGATTTTTAAATGTCCAGAATGTAAAACTAAATTGAAAAGAATGATAGGATCGGGAATATACATTACCACAGGATTGAAACCTTCCCTGGAAGATGGGCGCGAAGCTGATCATACTAAAAAAGTTAAAGATCCTGAAAGAGCCATAAAAATGAGGAAAAAAGCTTTTGGTTCTGATGAAGTTGGCAATCCAGTATCCGAGCCTGATCCTAGACATATTATCAAAAAAGGACGGACACTAGGAGGGCAACAAACAGAAATAGATAAAGGTGAATTTGTACGAGCCGCAGCTAAAGATCCCGTCATGGTCAAGAAAGCTCAAGATGTTTTAAAAAATCATAATAACTAATGTTATACACAATTTCTAACAATTCCAATAAACTACTAATAAACCATTTAGGATTCATTGAAGAAATGGAATATCCTAAGTGGAAATGTAAAGATGCGGCATATATATGCTTTTTAAAAGATTACACGCGAACTGATCCGTCATGCAGACAATGGGATATTAATGAAAAAATAACCAATGTAAAAATAAGTGAAAATTCGATAAGTTATTCCAAAAAAATCGAATCAATTAAAATGAATTGTACTATTAAACTTTTGGAGAGCGGTTGGGACTGGATAATAAAAATACAAGACGCATACCCGCTGCATCATAGGCTTGGAGTGACCACTCCATGCGGACTTGGTAATATTTACAATTTAGAGCAACCTATTGAGACTCCTATATCTCAATATTTTCGATCATTTCAAGAGGTTTACCCCGATCAAACTTTTATAGATATACCTATACTGCACTGCAATACAGAATTCGGATTAACATCTGTTTTTTCTAGTCGATCTCTGGATAGCCAGTTTTTCACATATGAAGATCAAAATAGTAAATATATTCGTCTTACAGTTTCTACAACATTAAGTTCTGAGATAACTGTTTCTTTTAGGCTCTGTGAACAGCTATCAAAAATAAAAGATGAATATTTGCTAAAATACCCATCCGCTGACACGTATTTAAATAAATGGAAACCAATTATTGAGCAAATAGAAAAACATCAAAATATAGCAATAACATATCATCATCAAAAGGGGAGGCTAGAAGGAGATCAATATGAAATTATATTTCAACCAACATGTAAAAAAGATTTAGATAGATTTGTTAAAGTATTAAAACTAGAATTGGACAAATATCCTCCTGGACTGCTAAATAGAATTGGGGTGGATGGTATTATGATAACCGGGGGGTTGATTTATCGAAATTTTAATACAGACAAAGTTGAATATCCAGGATTTTATATAGCTAATGGATCTGCTTTGGTTAGATCGAATCACATCAAGATGAATTGGGTTATTTGTGCTCCTCCATTAAATGCAGATGTGTTACATCATGAAATTTTTCATATTATTGAGCCTAACATAGATATTGAACGACCTAATGAAAAATTTGCAGATTTATTTGCAAGTCTTATGATAAGAGAGGCTATTACTCCTGATATGGATAAACTTATAAATATTATCCAATTAACATATCCTGAATGGGATTTCCATACAATTAAATACGCTGAGGAAGATAGGTACATTTGGCAGCACGAACCTAATAATCCGCCAAAAAAAATACTTTTCGGCGATATGCCTATAGTACTGCCAGGAACAAGATTCTACTATGAGTAACATATTAATTTTAGGAGCAGGACGTTCGGGGGTTGGCGTTATATGTCGTGTGCTTAACTGTCATCCGAAGATTACGGTGCAAAAACACGAAATCGGTAAAAATTCTATATACCGGTACTATATATTAGACTCGTCTTTTTATCATGAACACAAATTAAATACACTAAATGTCCTTAATGAATTGCAATATTCTAAATATATATGGGTAATTCGTGATCCAGTTAATTCGGCTTGTTCGTTCAAAAAGTTTCAAGAAATCGATATAGGATTAGGGCTTTCATATTGGTACAATGTAAATATGTGTCTTTGGTATTTTTTTGCGTCCCTGCCTAAGAATAAAAAAGTTATACTAAAATATGAAAATCTTTTGACAGATGTAGGTATTTTCAAAAAAGTATTTGATTTCATAGGCAGAGAATATGATGATCAATATAGGAATTACGGAGATTTTGATCAACCACTTACATCTGATCCCGTTGCTAAATTAGGAAAAATTAACTTTGAACACATAGATCCGTATATAAAAACAGGATTAGGCATAGAAGAATTGTGGAACTTATATAAGGATAAGCTACTGGTTAAAAAATTTGGATACAACAGAATATTAGGAGATTAAAATGGGTATACCACCTGTTATGAGTTTAGACCACTATACCAACTCTAACGATTTAATAAATTCTGCACAAAATCATTTTCAAAAGCTGAAATTATTGACAAATGGGGATGTTACAGGATGGATGGATATTATCAGAACATGTAGACAGCCTCAAGTTTTATGGAAAACAGATTATATAGTCCCCAAACCCGAACTAGAAGAAATAAACAATATAATCCGAGAATCAGAAATATTGTTATTTGGAGATTATAACACACTAGAATTAAATCCAGCCTATACTGCTGACATACAACAACTAGTGGCTTTTAATACTATACGTGCTCATATCAGAGCAGAAGAAAATCAAATTGATACTTCTGTAAAAATGTTCGAAGGGTTGCTGAAAAATTATTATGATAAACTACCTGTTATTCGGCAAAGCAACTTGCTTATGCATTGCTGTTTAGTCTTTTTGTGTTCAAACAATCTAGAACAAAGTTATGAATGTTTTGAAAGACATTGGGCCTTGTTGAAATATGCCTCAAATGGTGACAGAAACGGATTAGGATTGTGGGACAATCAGATTATACTACAAATGGCGTATTGGTTTTTCGTAAAATATTCTGAAGATTTTCGTGACTTTTACTCTATTAAATGTAAAACCAGAGTAGGCAAAGTATGGAATCATAAAAAAATTTCATTGCTGTATTTTTTAGAATATGACCATTCTTGGGTAGTAAGTTTTTGTGGATTGCCATTTTATAATTACGCCAGAAAATTTTTCCCTAAAATTCCTGAACATGAACTTAAAAGAAGCACACCTACTAATGTGACGAAAATTTGGAGCGAAAATTGTAATTTTGAGAATTATCCTGTTGGAAAGGAGAAATATTACCTTAGGCAATATCACCAAGAAACTAATTTATCTAGCAAATTCCCTGATCCTGATATATCAAACGACTACCTCTATTCCTATTATCATTACCAAACAGATTATGCTGAAGAAACTAATCACAACGTTTCATTAGTGGAATTTATACGAAAGCATATAAATGACGATGATTACAAAAGTGTTATTCATGTTGGGTGTGGAATAAATCCTCCAATTGGATTTGCTAATAAGAAGTATTTAGGAATAGATATATCTGAAAAAGTATGCAGCATATTAGAAGAAAAAGGGAAAGTGCAGTATGTTCATAAGCCTGCAACATTATTTTTACAAGACACAAAACAACATTTCGATTTATGTTTTGCTTGTGACTTTCTGAATCATTTGTCACCTCATAGGTTAAATATGTTTCTATCTGCATGCTCAAAAAAATGTTCTTATCTAGCAGCTAAAATAGACACCACAGATGATATTCGAAGGGATATTCTAGGAGACAATAAATTAGCCAGCCCTATAAATTTACACCTAACAGTCAGATCTCCAGATGAATGGATATCAATAATAAAATCTCATTTTAATAACATTCATCATGCTATAGAAGGAGCGTGGGTGTATGTCATTGGATTCTAAAAAAATTGCTTTAATATCCATGCCATGGGATAATCCAGAATTTCCATCTATGGCACTTGGCACATTAAAATCAGTATTAATTCAAAATGACATGCAGTGTGATTGTTGGTATTTTAGCAATCAGTTCTATTCTATATTAGAAAAACATCTTAACGAGCCAGCTAAAGACATTATTAATCGGATAACCAGTAATGCTCAAGCTCATGTTGATGATTGGCTTTTCAGTCGTTCTGCATTTAACATTGATAAATCTGATTACATAGAAAAATTTATTGGACCTAATTTGCATTTAAATACTCAAGCATTACTACAAATTAGGAATGAATTCGAAATAGTTTTAAAAGACATTGTAAATAAATTCAACTGGACAACATACGACTATATTGGTTTGACTTGTACACTAAATCAAATGGTAAGCAGTTTAGCTATGTCTAGATTTATCAAACAAAAACATCCGAAAGTAAAAACAATGCTAGGAGGAGCAGTATTAAGTGAAGAAAACGGCCAGGAAATATTAAATTCCTCAACTTGGATAGACTGGGTATTTATAGGAGATGGAGAAAATACTCTAATACGAGCTATCAAAGACGATATAACAAAAAATCATGTTAAAAATATTCCCGGATTATTAACTAGGAATGACGATACAACATTTTTATCTAAAAAAGAATATTTAACTCAAGAGGAATTTAACAATCTTCCGTTTCCTGATCATGATGATTTTTTTGTCTCTACAAAAAACACAAAATGTCCCATGGAAACATCACGAGGGTGTCCACACAGTGACAAAGTAACATGCTCATTCTGTAGCATGGCTCCTGATGCTAAATTTAGAGTTAAAAAACAAATTACAGATGAGGTGCTTTATTTAAAAAACAAATATCCACAGATTAAACAATTTGAATTCATGGACTTAAATTTTCCTGTTCATCTCAGAATGCACGAATTCTCCAAACTAAAGCATTTAAACCTCTCATTCGTATGTACAACCAGATCCGATGCCTTGTTGCCACATAATATTAATAATCTTAAATTGATTAAAAACGGAGGCATGGATGGTATCTTTATGGGTATAGAATCAGTTCATCCTAGATTATTACGACTGATGAGAAAAGGGCATTTGGCGATAAACTGCATATCATTTCTTAAATGGGCAAAATATTATTGTGTATTAATTTGGTGGAATGTGCTATTTGGAATTCCTGAAGAATTGACCAGTGATTACGAAGAAACTATTGACATGTTGCGCAAAATAACCCATTTTGATTGTCCGTCTGCACAACCTATTTGCATTACAAGAGACAGTCCATATTTTAAAAATATAAAACATATAGAACCATTTTCTTGTTATGATTATATTTACCCCAGTACATATAATCGTAGAAAAATAGCATGGGAATTTAAAGTTACTGACACTTATAGCATGTTACAAAAAATACATAATACTTTTTATGTAAATCAAATACTTGAATTGATATCTCGCTGGAAACGACATTCTGGTTCTCTAACACGAAATGGTTTAATTGTACACGACAACAGGACGGTAGACTCGCATAAAACTTTTCTTGTATCTAATAATGAAGTAGATATTCTTGAGTATTGCTATATTCCACAAAAAAAAGATAAAGTAGAAAATTTATTTCTAGAACCTGATATACATAGACTTTTAGAATTAGATATATTAATATTACTAGATGATAGATATTTGAATCTTATTGAACCTCAAAATGACTTACAATTCTATAGCCATGAGAACGAGGAGATGGATAACTGATAGTAGGAGTGTATGGGAAATACCGCTGATGATCAGGTTCATGCTCTATAGTTAGTCGCTCAGATGTAAATCGAAGATATTTTTCTATAACACTTTTGGGCTCAGTTAATACATCTAAAATATTCAACATTAAAATATAATCAAAAGAGCAATTAGGTGTATAGGTTTCTAAATTGTCTTCTACGAATTCCGTCTTATCTTCTAAAATAGAACTTATTTCATTCGCGATTGACAATTCAGCAGTATCTAGTTCAACTCCTACGGCCTTTTGAGCGCCTTTTTTAAGAGCCTCTCGTAAGAAGTAACCAATATGACACCCTAAATCCAGAATTGTTTTCCCATAGATATCGCTAAATAAATCTTCCGAAAGTCGCCTTGTTGCATTATTCCATTTGCCAGGAATCTCAATTACACCGGGTATAAAGATAATAGGCTGATAAAATTTCCTATAGTTGTTCTGATAACAGAAATCTAGAGCTTTACTTCTCATATCCATATTCTATTATACTGTATAATTAAACTTCAAGACCCCCTTCCACAAGGGGAGGGGATTGCTCAATCCCGTAAGGGAGAGCATATAGTGGGTTGAAAGACTTGTGGGTCTTCATTAAGTCTAAGTTTGATGGTTCTGACAAGTTTCATATTCATATATTATACAAAGGATTGCGGAGTTCCTTTGAGATTTTTGAGAAAAGTGCAAATTTTTTTAGTAAAGGAGTGTGCAGCAATTCCTCCCCACCCACAAGGGGCAAACCAACAGATGCCTTTGGAATCCTTTGGATTCCGCAGTCATCGTTGGTGGGGTTTCCTTGCCGCCAAATCTCATGAAAGACCATATTTTAATAGGCGACGGAGCAGTAACCTGGGATAAGAATCCTATACTATTTTTCCGGAAAGATACAATAAAAAAAGATGATGATTATTTCTCAGAAAAAGATATTACGATACAAAAAACCGACTGCGGCTGGACGTTTCAGTTACCTGCAATAAACAAGCCTGATGTACTAGGAATGATGATTCCTGCTCATTTGCACGAAGTAATAATAGATAATAATCCTCTGGATTTATACAAATCAAAAAGATATTACTATTCCCCTTCACGAGAATTAGAACGCATACTGAAAATAAATCCCCATGACTTTAATAATATGGAAACTCCTATAATTCATATGGTTAACGAAAATGAAGCGTTCGCATGGTCATGCCCTAATGAATGCATAGTTTCTAGTTTTATTTATCAACACAAATGGTATGTTAATTTTGAAGCCATAGCTTGGGAAGATAAAATAACATTTTTTCTAGATTGCTCTTCAAATATGCTTATTAATCTTCAGCGTTATCCTCCACTAAAGAAAGAAATTCTCATAAATGAAACCACTAGCCTAAAAGAGATGCAACAAGCTTTACTGACAGGATCAAAACCAAGAGATCATCCAAATCACCCACATGCTCTAATTAGAGAAGCTAGATCAGTTCAATTAGAACTTAAAAAACGCAATTTAGATTCAGTTATAATAGGAAGTTTAGCCAGACGTTTTAATTCTGTTCCTGTAGATGTTAATGATATCGATTTGATGGTTCGTGACAAAGATCAATTACATGGTGCAATAGATGTACTAGAATCATTTACAGATCGTATATCTTTACATGATTCACATGCTAAATTTCAACATCAGAATTGTACTATAGATGTCTGTTATGACAACTTTAATATTCTCCCCGGCACTGATTATATTATATCAAAACACGGATTATCATATCTTACAACAGAAGGTTTACTTTGGTTGTATATGACAAACCTGTTTGCATGCGAAATGGATGAACACTCTGATGACTATAGAAACCATGTTAATAATGCAATTACTTCATTATATAGAACTCACAAATTCGGAGAATTTGATTTGATTCCATACGGGAGCGTTATTCCTGATTATAGCAAAATATGTTTTAAACTTTGTAAAACCTTGTCTGAGGCTAAGTTAGAATATCGTGACATTAGAATTAATAAGCCTTTTTTAATTCGATCATTTCGAATAGAAGATAATTTCTTCTATTCAATCGTCAATCTTGGTTCATGTTGTGATGCTGAAGTTGTCATTGATCAAACTCCTTCAGAAGTTATATGGAGTGATATTTCAGGTGAAGTAAAAAGCATTAAGCCGATACATCACCAAAACTTTAGTGTTGTTAATATTCCTCAAGTATCTTTTCCGGGTATACTACAATGTCAAAGGTTGCAATAGTTTTTGGATTTTCGGAACAAGGAGAGTATCTGGCAAAACGATTGATATTCTCTTTTTATGAGAATATTGCTAAATCAACCAAACACAATGTACACATTTTCCCTTATAAATGTAATTTCATAATATCGGACCTGAAAGATTTTAGTAATGGAATGAGTCACCAAGAGAATGAAACTAAATCTTATTCTTTTTTACCATTTGCAAAACAACCCAATTGGAATGATTTGCCACAATCAATAAAAGTAACATCAATGGATTGTTCTGAAAAGTCTTTCACTCCATTTTATCTTCCCGACGTGGCAGTATATAATGATTTTGCTGTTAAGTATAGTCAAGACTTTGATTTTGTTCTATATTGCCATAATGATATTTTTTTCATTCCAACAGAAGACTCTTTGAATGATTGGGTATCTATTTTAGAATGGGATTCAGAATATTCAATTATTGCAGAATTGCGAGCAACAGCTAATTATGATCTAAGTTTACGATTCCATATGTGTTTTGTTTTTGTGAATACTCTAAAATTTCAAGAATCTCATCTTAGTTTTGTAAACGATTATGTTTTAATGAATGGTAGAGATTTCCATATTTATGGAAATGGAGGAACTGGGCTTGTTGCTTCCCTGTATAGAAAACACCCTGGCTGCCCTAGATGGAGACCATATACGATTAATACTCATGGAGTTTACAGAGGGAGAGAAATAACCAGTGAGGATAAATGGTTTATGCACCCAGGAGAAATAGAATGGAATAGATCCCAACCACTAAGCGAAGGCTCCTCAGTTGATAGGACTGATGTAGAATATAAAAAAGCCAAGGAATATGTCTTGGCGTACAAACGAAGATATGATATATTTGATTAGTGATATTCACGGAATGTATTACACACTAAAAAAGTTATTGGATAAAATAACACTTTTAGATAATACTCCTTCTTTTGTCTTTATTGGAGACTATGTAGATGGAGGGTTACATGTTTTTCAAGTAATTGAAGAACTTATTAGTTTACAAGAAGAAGGACATGTGGTTCTTCGAGGAAATCACGAAGAAGCATTTGATTGGTTTGTAAATGATAGATCTGCAGGATCTATATTATTTAGTAAACATAAAGCAATGTCATCTATTCATGAATTCGGATTTGATAAAACACTGGCTAGTTATGGAATTTTAAATCATAATAAACATAATAAATTGTTAGAACAGTTTAAATTGGCAGTTCCACAAAGTCACAAAGAATTCATTAGATCCCTGCCTGTTTTTTGGAAAAATGAAACTCATTTTGCATGCCATGCTTTTATGAATCCCGCCTGTCAACCGGATTTTTCTCTTACACCAAAAAATATCTACAAAAGTATTAATATGGATTTTAATATATCTGAAATGCACCATTCAATCAATTGGGATAAAATCGGAGTATTTGGACATATTTCTGGACGAAAATATAAGCTGAAATATCCTTATAAAATATCTAATATTAGAATAATAGACGACGGAGGAATTTATGGAGAAAAACTTATAGCTTATTGTAGTGATACCGATGAATTCATTAGCGAACCAATAAGCAGAGAGGATTTAAAATACTCATGAAATATGAAGCTATTATATTTGATTATGCAAATACTTTGGCATATAAACAAGATCTTGAAATGCCACACGAAATCAAAAAACTTATACGGGATTTGTATCACAAGGGGTACCGCCTAGCTATAATTAGCAATAGCGATAGATATGGAGACGGCATGTGGTTAAGATCAAAACTTGAATCAGAAAATCTTTCAAGATATTTCGAAGTGGTTGTTAGTTCTGCTGTAATAGGCATTGAAAAACCTAACCCTTCTATTTTTGAAAATGTAATAAGATTAATGAACATTCCGTCCAATAGATGCGTAATGATAGGAGATTCAATAAGGTGTGATATTTATGGTGCCGAAAGAGTAGGCATGGATGCTTTGCATGTCGATTTGGATGCAAAAATCTGGACTGATGACCTTGCTAAAATATTAGGGAATACCCCAGCAGTCAAATTAAGTCATATAAACGAATATGAACTAACTTCTATTAAATGCAAAGTCAGACATCTTAGTGAAGAATTATCCATCGGAGATAACATTTTAATATCTGGAGTTGAATATCAGATTAGTAATATACAGCCCAATATTAAAAAAGAACAAATGATACATGGGAGTAGTAAAGCAACAGTTGAACTGACTGTCTACAAAAATAATTAGAAAAAAAGGGTTTAGTATTTGACATTCCGAAAAAATATGATATAATTCATATGTCGATTAAGGATGTTTCTGGAGAAATAACATGCTGAAATACGAGAACACTATAAAACGAGGAGATATGTCTCCTGTCTGGCGAGTACTAGATTTCAGCATCGCTTTAATGCTTCTATTACTTGCATGGTTGATAGTCACCTAATTATTAGGAGAACAATTATGGATAAGATTACATATGTATTGTGGATTCAATGGCTCTTTGATTATCTCGAAAGTCTTGTTCCGCTGATTAAGATTGGAATGGAAGGATAATCAGTAACGTCAAGAACCCCAGGATTAAAATCCTGGGGCTTGAGTTTGACGGAACTCAACGTAAGTCTTGACTAGACTAAGAAGAAAGGAGAGTAAATTTTTCTTCTACGTTAAAAGAGCTATTAAGTACCAAGAGATACCACCCTAGTCTCTTGCTCTACGCTAGAACCGTTTAATAGCATGTTTCTTTTAAAAGAAACTAAGCTTTTTTAACTTTGTCGAAGGGTAGTATATAGGAGGTTTTTACAGTACCCACTTACCGTAAAACTGTGAACTTTTAGTTTTATTCTGTGTTAAATGTTTAACGCAGTTGTATAAGTGTTCGTTTTTCCTCTACAGGGGTTGAAACCCCATAGTTTCCAAAACGAAAGAAATTATGAATGTAGAAATAACACATTTTTACGATTGGTTATATTTACGTCGAATTGTTACCTAGATTGCGCAAAAATGTGAAATTTTGCGAGTCTCGGTAGCTCAGAAATAGTTACCGAGACTTTTTTAATGTGGTTTTTAAAAAGCAAAAACATAGCTAAAAACAACAGAATTGATCAACTGTTGGGTCCGCCGTAATGCTCGGGTTAAAAAGATAGCGTTAGAGCCCGCTACAGCCTAGTTATGTTTTAGCCGAAATATCATGAGAGATAAGGCATTAGGAAAAGGCTTGGTAGTTACTGACGAGTAACTACAACGTCCGACGAAGAGTGTAAGATCACCGCTAATGCAAACTCTCTCTTACTCGGCCTTGTGGCGGAATTGGCAGACGCTCCAGACTTAGAATCTGGTATCCAACTAATAAGGATGTGGGAGTTCAAATCTCCCCAAGGCCATCGTGGGTAATTATGAGCAAGGGAAATAAACACGCAGCTAGACGAACTCGACCCAATTGGAAGGGGTCAAAACGCTGGCAAGAAAACCAAGAAAGAAAACGCCTTCATAAAAAAAGAAAAGTTAAGAAGTCCAAAAAATGAGCGAATAAATTTCAAGCCCCGATGACGGAATTGGCAGACGTAACGGACTTAAAATCCGTTGTCCGAAAGGGCGTGTGGGTTCAAGTCCCACTCGGGGCATTATAGCTTAAAATAAGCTATTTTCTGCAAATAGAATTATTTTGTTGAATCAGTTATCGATTTATTGTATATACAAGAAACAATAAGGGTTTTTATGCTAAGAAAATACAGAAATTACACAGATCAAGATATTATAAGAATAGCAGCAGAAGTTACTTCCATGGCTCAATTGCTTAAAAAATTAGGACTAAAAGCTACAGGTGGGAATTATGCAAATATAAGAAAAGCTCTCCAAAGACTAAATCTTAATTGTGAACATTGGACAGGGCAAGGGTGGAGCAAAGATCAACAGTTGAAAGATTGGTCCGGTTACTCTAAAATAGAAGCTCTAAAACCACATTTAATTAAGAAACGCGGACACCAGTGTGAAAGATGCGAATTAAAAACCTGGCAAGGAAAACCAATAACTTTAGAAGTAGATCATGTAAATGGAGATCGCACAGATAACCGAGAAGAAAACTTAAAACTTTATTGTCCTAATTGCCATGCATTAACTCCTACCTGGAGAGGCAGAAAAGATATTTGTGATGATATTTGCCCTGAATCTGCCTTACGACAATTAGTTAAAGATGGACAAGATTTAAAAATGGGATATTAAATTTGGAGTAACACGGTCAAGAACCCCAGGATTAAAATCCTGGGGCTTGAGCCTGACGGCACTCAACGTAAGTCTTGACTAGACTAAGAAGAAAAGAGAGTAAATTTTTTTTCTACGTTAAAAGAGCTATTAAGTACCAAGAGATACCACCCTAGTCTCTTGCTCTACGCTAGAACCGTTTAATAGCATGTTTCACTAGTGAAACTAAGCTTTTTTGACTTTGTCGAAGGGTAGTATACTGGAGATTTTCACAGTACCCACTTACCGTAAAACTGTGAACTTAGTATATAACGAGGAGTAAACGAGTGTTCGTTTTTCCTCTACTAGGGTTAAAACCCTGTAGTTTCCAAAACGAAAGAGATTATGATAATTCTAGAAATTGAACATGGACTATGTTTAGTAGATCGTAGCGACGTCATTTTAAAAATACTCAGAGAGAGTATAGTACAAGGTAAATGGATTAAACAATAAGGGCGTGTTGGGCAATTGGTGGCCCGCTCGGCTGTAGACCGAGTTCCTTCGTGGACTTGCAGGTTCGAATCCTGCCTCGCCCATTTGAGGATTAATATCATGAAAAAAGAATGGTGCATACAAGATCCGGAACATTTGGAATGCCTGGGATTTAACCCACACAGACCAAAAGTCAACAGAGTTAAATGTCCTCGCTGTAAGAAAAGGTTTACAGCAAAAATAACACCTTGTAGTGATAGTTGTGAACAAAACAAATGCTGGCATGTGTATTTGCCAGCACATAAGAAATAGTATAACATAATTTCCTGAAAATATAGAAAAATATTTAATTTTATAGAGGACTATTTCATAAGAAAATATAATAGTAATATATGAAATTATCAGAATATGCTAAACTATACGGAGTAACCTACAGAACTGCTTGGAATCACTGGAAAACAGGAAAAGTTTCTGGTATTCAACTGCCAACTGGTACTGTAGTTCTACAGAATGTACAAAAATCAATACCAATAGATGAAAATACTGTCTGTATCTACACTAGGGTGTCTTCCTCTGAAAACAAAGACAATCTAAATAGACAAGCTGAAAGATTATATGAATATGCTGCTGCTAAAGGATATAAAATAAAACACATTATCAAAGAAATAGGATCAGGAGTGAATGACTCTCGTAAAAAACTCAATACAATACTAACTAAATATGATTACAATGTACTATTAGTAGAACATAAAGATAGACTAACTAGATTTGGGTACAATTATTTAGAACTACTTTTAAGAGAATGTGGTAAAAGAATAGAAGTAGTTAATGATACAGAAGATCAAACACATGACTTAATGGAAGATTTTATATCTATAATTACTAGTTTTTGTGCTAGATTGTATGGACTAAGAAGAAGTAAAAGAAAGACAGAAAAACTTATAACTGAATTATCCAATGATTAAATGCTCTAAAACTACCCTCAAATACTCCAACACACATAAAACACAAAAACTGCATCTATTCATAGATGAATACCAAAGAGTTGTTAAAGAACTAATAAATCTACTGTGGACTAAAGATTCTATACATAAGTTTATTCAAAAAGAGGAACTCAATCAAATAAACTCATGGCTCTCTAAAAGAGCACTACAATGCGCAGGTAAACAAGCTTCAGGTATTATAAGAGGTACTAGAAAAAAACAACAGAAAAGAGAATATATACATAATAAACTTATATCAGAAGGTAAGTTCAAACAAGCTCGTAAGCTCAAAAGAGTAATGGATCAAGTTAAGATTTCTAAACCTGATATTAACTCACTAGAAATAGAGTTAGATTCTCGTTTTGTAACACTAGATTGGAATAACAGTACTAGTTTTGATGGGTGGTTGACACTCTCTAGTTTGGGTAATAAACTCAAAATACAGATTCCACTAAAAAGAACCAAACACTTTAATCTGCTACACAAGCAAGGAGTATTAAAGTCAGGAGCACGACTATCTAAAGATAAGGTAACTTTCAACTTTGATATACCTAAAATAGAACCTAAAACAAAAGGTATTGTTTTAGGAGTGGATATAGGTAGTAAAAAGACTATAAGTTGTTCCAATGGATTTCAGAGTAAAGCAGATAAACACGGATGGGATTTAGACAGAATACAAACTAAACTAAGCAGAAAGAAAAAAGGTAGTAAAAGATTTGCTAAAGCTCAACAACATAGAACCAATTATATCAATTGGAGTATCAATCAGTTAGATGTATCTGATGTACAGAAGATACGTATAGAGAATATAAAGAATTTAAGAAAGAACAGTAGGTCATCTAGAAAATTATCTCACTGGACCTATACTGCTATTTTTGACAAGTTAGAGGATCTTTGTTCTAGTACTGGTGTCCAGTTAGAACGAGTTAATCCAGCTTATACCAGTCAAAGGTGCAGTCAGTGTGGTTGGGTACGTGAAAGAAATAGACAAGGAGAGTTATTTAAGTGTACATCGTGTTTTTATGAATGTGATTCGGATTTAAATGCCTCTAAGAATATTTCTTTTGAGTTATCTCGTATAAGTGAGGTACAGCGTTTATCCGGAGCTAATAAAGTTGGATTTTATTGGTTTTAGATAGTTCAGGAGTTTATAGTCCCTGGAGCTTAGAGAGTCATATTTTTCTATAGAAATGACAACTATCAATATCTGCACTGCACACGTAGGTGTAGAGAAAGCTCCGGACTCGGTTTTCGCTGTTGGGGTCACTAATTAGGAGCGGTAAAAGCCCGAAAACGGCGATGGTATAATAGAATAGGAAATTTAGATCCATGGTGTAACGGTAACATTACTGTCTCCAAAACAGTAGCTGAGGGTTCGATTCCTTCTGGGTCTGGTGAGTTAAAATAATGCCAACAAGAGTAGTTCATTGTAAACGCGAAAAATATGATGTCTATATCGGGCGTCCTTCTAAATGGGGATGCCCATATACTCTTGGTAAAGACGGAGATAGAACAGAAATAATTGAGAAATATAAAATCTATCTTAGGGATCACCCTGAACTAATAGAAGATGCCAGAATTGAATTAAAAGGGAAAGTATTAGGATGTTGGTGTGCTCCTCAATTGTGTCATGGCGATATTTTAGCGTTTGTTGCAGAAGGCAATGATCTGTAAATATAGTCTATACGCCCGTTAGTGTTAGTGGTTAGCACGCAGCACTGTCGATGCTGTAGCACCAGTTCGAATCTGGTACGGGTGGTTTGAAACACTGTATAATGAACTATCCAAATTGGAGGATAGTTTCATGACATTAGAAAAACCAAATGATGATTTTGAATATCAAAATATCGATGACTTGCTAGAAAATATTTTAATGGGTGAGCCCAGTACATTAATAGAACATATACAGCATCATCCCGAAGATACATTAAAGAAAAATGCTCAGTTTCTTGTAGAATCTTCACGTAAATTGCCTGATTATCCACCCAAACTATTAATTTCCATGGAGACAGCTCTCAAAGAAAATGATTATAAACAGGTGATAGAATTGGCTATAAAACAAGATGCAAATAAACGAAAAATAGCTACAAGGAACAAAAGTCCCGAATGCACAATTGAGGAATTTCAAGAGAATACTTCAGTATCTTGGGAAGAAGTATTAGAAACTATTGTAGGCCAACAACTAGCCAAAACAATAGAAACATTAGAAAATACAATTGTTAACTTAAATACCTTAAAATTATATCTAAGATTAATGTAGACACTAAGTTCTAAATAAAAAATTATTGCATCGCTCCTGGCGATATAGTAAATTGTATCTAGAGGGAATTTAGATATGGCTCAATCGTGCAAAAAATTATTAGTAGTTGATGTTGAATCTACATGTTGGGATGGAGATACACCCATTGGCCAACAAAATGAAATTATTGAAATCGGAATATGTTTCATTGATCTTTCAATATTAGAGCCCGAACCTGGAATGAGTATTTTTGTCAAGCCTAAGTATTCAAAAATTAGTGATTTTTGTACATCTTTAACTTCAATAGAACAAAAAGATGTTGATCAGGGCATTTCTTTTACAGAAGCCTGTTCTCAGTTAAGAAAAATGAACATTCGTCATATTACATGGGGTAGTTGGGGAGATTATGATCGTAGGCAATTTGAACGTCAATGCAATAATATAAAATTTTCTTACGTGAGTTATCCATTCGGTCCTACTCATCTAAATATTAAAAACCTATTTGCTTTACAAATGGGTCTTAACAAAGAGGTTGGAATGGACAAAGCTTTAGATATGCTTAATATAAAACTTAAAGGTACGCATCATCGAGGAATAGATGATGCTCAAAATATTGCTCGTATTCTTTGTCATTTGCTAAAACATTCTCGCGAAAATTCTTTGGTATAATACCCTATGAAATATCATCTTTATACAGACGGAGCTTGTCAGCCCAATCCAGGACAAGGCGGATGGGCTTTTATTTTGTTTTCTAAAGACAATCCTCAAAAACGTCATGTCCATTCTGGATATGTGGAAAATACCACTAACAATCGAATGGAATTATTAGCAGTTTTAGAAGGTTTTAAATATCTCGCAAATATTGATAGTAATGCTGATGTGGTTTTGCATTCAGATAGCAAATATATTATCAATGGAATAAAAGCATGGATGCACGGCTGGGCCAGAAGGGGATGGATAAAGAAAGATAAGAAACCAGTTCTAAATGATGATATATGGCGTCAATTACATTCTATATATAATGAATTGACCATAAACTGCGAACATGTTAAAGGACATTCCGGACAATCTGAAAATGAAGAATGTGATCGTTTAGCGGTGAAAGAAATACATAATGCAAAAACGTGATTATTATGAAATTTTAGGAATAGACAGAGACTCTTCTTTACCTGAAATAAAGAAGGCTTATCGTCGTCTTGCTCACAAGTATCACCCCGATCGGAACAAAGAGAGTGATGCTGAAAACAAATTCAAAGAAGTATCTGAGGCTTATGAAGTTTTAAATAGCACTGAAAAACGAAAAAACTATGATACTTACGGTCATAATGCTCCTCAGGTATCAGGATGGGACTCTGACTGGAATAACTTTGATCCATTGGATATGTTTAGTAGTTTTTTCGGAGGAACTCGAAGGAGACAGAGCAAAGGGCAAGACGCAAATGTAGAAATTCAAATTACTCTCGAAGATGTGCTGCAAGGAATTGAAAAGAATGTGGAATATAATAGAAAACATCAATGTTCTGATTGTAAAGGAGTAGGGGGGCAAGGGTCAAATTGTAGTACTTGTGGGGGATATGGCAAAGTACAACAGCAAAGTGGATTCATTCAAATGGTTACCACTTGTCCTCAATGTCATGGCAGTAAAATCAACATAACTCAACGATGTAAACAATGTAATGGTAAAGGTGAAATCTCAGAGAAGCGTACCATTGTGGTGAAAATTCCTCCGGGAGTATATAATGGTACTAAAATCAGAGTTACTGGCGAAGGACATATTCTTAATGCTTCTGCATTACCTGGAGATCTACTGTGCTTTATTCGTATTCAGCCACACTCTCAATTTAACAGATTAGAGAAAGATTTGCAATACATAAATTCTATAACCTTTGTAGAAGCTTGTTTGGGAGCTATATTAAAAATACCCACTTTGGATGGGAAGGAAAAAGAATTAAGAATTCCGCCTGGAACTCAATTTGGACAGGTATTTCGCATTGAAGGACATGGAGTGCCTGAGTTGAAACAGAAAAAAAATCGAGGAGATTTGTACGTAAAAATCCAAATAGAAGTTCCGAAAAATCTTAATAGCGAAGCAAAGAAAACGCTTGAACGTTTTGATGAAATACAACAAAATGCTAAATAATACTAAAATAGGAAGGACGAGATGTCATCCGATGACGAGGAAGATGGATCCTGTAGCGATCCTCATTTAAATAGTCTTATGGTAGCATCGTGCCTAGATGATTTAGGGACACACTATGGGTTGGTTCAGTTCATTTTGGAATACTGCAGGAACTGGTATTGTAGCAGGAACAATGATAGTTCTTTGGGACATCCTGAGAATATGGATACAGTCTAAATGGCTGGTTAAAAAATTAGCCCAACCACAATCTGACCCACATGAAGAAATATTACGACAGCTAAAAAATATAAACGAGAAATTAGGAGTTAATAATGATTCAGGAAACATTAGTCCTGATTAAGCCTGATGGTGTCCGTAGACGTATGATGGGACAAATTATAACTGCAATTGAAAGCAGAGGACTTATAATAGAACATCTTGAATTAACTCAACTGAGTAAAGAACAAGCAGAAAATCTCTACGAAGAGCATAAAGGCAAATGGTATTTTTCTCGTAATATAAAGCATATTATTAGCGGATTAGTAGTTGTTATTCAAGTCAAAGGCGAAGATGCTGTCAATAGATGTCGTAGTTTTGTAAAAAGCTATAGAGAAGCCAACAAAGATATCATTAAATTGCCTCATAATTTAGTTCATGCAACATCAGATGCCTCAAAAACTACACATGAGCTTTCTTCGGTTCTTGATCTTGCATCATGCACGTAACTAAACCAGAACGTGATATTAAAAATATGTTAGAATCACTCGGTTTCTATGTTAAACCATATGGAGATCGATCTACATTAGATCAGAAAAATACTTTCTATTCTGAAGTCCCGTTCCAAACAAAAAGATTAGATTTTGCTCTAATGAAACAAAAATTAGCCATAGAAGTGAACGGTGATTATTGGCATGCAACACTAATCAATCGTCTGAATAAAAGACAACTTCAGCAGAAAATCAAAGATGCCGAGAAGAAACAGATGTTGCTAAAAAGTAACTGGTTGCTTTTGACCATATCAGAATATTCAATTCGCAATTATGATATATTACGCGAAAAATTAAGAATATGGATTTTGGATAATATTTTCAACCGGCTAGTGTAGTATTACCAATAATTCTAGTGTTTCCTATGATATTAATACTAACAACAGGTGGTTCTGGAATGCCAACATATTTAATAAAATATGCGGCTATGTAAGGCTCTCTTCCGTCACTTGTATTCCAGTTGTGATCTGCCGCACCATCATCTATCCATGTAGGAGTACGAGAATTAATAGTCACAGCATGTGAATGTCGTCGTTCTGCAACAGCCACTGTTGGAAGCGATGATGATCTAAATTCAGCAGCTCCGGCACGTACAGGTCCAGTATGAGTATGGCTGTGGCTACTGACCGAATCATTATGTTCATGGCTACACCCGGTATGAGTGTGATCATTTACAAATTCTACTTCATCAGGATAAGGAGATCCAATTAAATTAGAATTATTAGTTCCTCTTACTTGTAATCCTGTAGTATCAGTAGTATCGTCAGTCCCATCCATTAAAGCCCAACCTTCAGGCAAGTCAACAAGATCTCCAATGTAAATCACCACTACTCCTTCAGGGCAATTGGCTACTCCAGTATTTTCAATAGCTAATAAATATAAATATTCTGGATTATTAGTAGCTTCAGTAACATCAGGAGTACCTGCAGTTCCAGTGTCTGCTACAGATGATGCACTTGTAGTACCTAGCTGGTGTGTGTGTGTTCCATGTGAAGCTCCAGTAACAAATGCTGCAGTTTTGTTATGAGTTCCACTAACTACACCAGAGTGCCCTCCCGTATGAGTATGAGTCCCAGTAATCGTGTGAGTATGAGCAGGAGCAGATCCATGATTGTGTGTAGCACTTCCTACATTGGATCCTCCAGACGAATCAGAACTTGCACAACCAAGAGCAAATTTATCATCCCAATCAGAATCAATGCTAAATCCATTAGGAACAGGAAATTCATCAGTCCAACATATTGCATCAGGAGGAATAGTTGGAGTTAATCCAGTTTTAGGACATATAAAAAATGCAGTTCTAGATTCTGGTCTCGCATCACCACTTGATGTAGCACTTGTAGATGCTCCTCCAGAATCAGTAGTAATATCTGTAGACCCGGTTTCTCCGTCAAGATGAGTATGAGTTCCAGAAGCCATAAAGTTTGGTAATGTTCCAAATGGGTCATTAGCTTGAATTGTAGTGGTAGGCCCAGTATTAATAACAGCAACATGTGTATGTCCATTCGTATGCGTATGTCCTGCTGAGGTATGACTGTGTGTACCTCCTCCAGTATCTAATGGAGATTCGGGATAAGTAATGCCAGATACATATTTTTCACGAAACGATGTATGTTCTTCAAAATCAGCTAAATCTCCAGATCCAATTGCGGACTTTAAACCTGTCCATAATACCACCATATCATCATTCAATGTTGCTGCCATATATTTGTCCTATTAAGAAGCTTTAGTAAAGATGGTATCGGCGGTGTAAAACCAATCCGTGCCATTACTGATAACAATTCGTGGTGCATCTCCACCGTCATCGTCTATTATGCTAATAAAACCTTGACCTACGGTAGATGGAGATCCACCAAATGCAGTAGTAAGTTCTGCTGCAGTAGGAGGGTCTGTAACATTATTCTCAGAATACGCAACTCTGTGTCCACCAATAAAACTTTGAGCATGCATTTCTCGGAATTGTTTATCCTCTTTCCCTGCATCCATCATTAATGTTGTATGAGGATACATTTCTTTAAGACTATCAGAACCTAAAACAATACCACCGCCAGCATCATTACCAATATTAACTACCCCAGTACCTCCTGAAGTTATATTAATGTCAACTCCTGTTGAACTGATAATATCATAACCATTGACATTTAAATCAGCTCCTAATTCAGGTGATGTATCTTCTACTATATTCTCCAGTCCGCCAGCCTCTCTTGCAGCTAACTCATCTAAAGCTGCAAATACACCTGTAGGTCCACTGCCTGTCCAATCGGAGGGATCGCTAGGTTTATAATAAATAACTCCTGTTCCATCAAAAACATCTAAATCTCCAGAGGGAGACATAACTCCTATGCCTACAGCTCCATCCGAGTCTATAGTCATACGTATAGGTATGTTTGCTCCTGAACCGAGTCCACTGCTTTTGGTAGCAAAATGAAGTCCTCCTTCAGACCATCCTCCTGTGCGTTGATGAACAATAGCTGCTCCAATATTGGCAGCATTAGATGATATTTGAAAGCCTATCCCAACTCCATAGCCATTAGCATCTGCATCCAGACGAAATGCAGTCATTACTTCAGATACATCTACATCGGTCCCGGATATAGAATTAGGATCATCTTGATCTAACACGACGAGCTGCCTGTTGGGATCTGTCATACCTATACCTACATTAGTGCCTACATTAGAAGCTATAGTAATAGTACCAACAGTGGCATGAGAAGTACTATTGAGAATTAAATCATCTCCAGATCCAGTGCCTCCATATAGTACCTGTCCTCCACTTCTTCCATCTAATAAAGCATATTGAGTATGATCATCAGCATCAAGCCCCGTTAATTCATCATGAGCAGAAGCTCCTTCTCCCCCTCCATCTATTTGAGACCAAACAGCTACTCCTGTTGCATCATCTACACATATGAAAGCTTCATCTAAAACAGTATCTATCCAAAAAGATCCTACTGAATAACCACTTTCATTATCATCTGCAGCAGTGGGTCCTGTAGCGCCTACGAAATTATTCTTCTTTAGATTATCACTTATTTTATTTCCTATGTAAATATAAATCCAAATAGTACCAGTTGATCCTAGATCTATGGTAGGTGAATCAGAACTCTCAAAAGTTACTATACCAGAATAGGGATCCCATATCCAGTCTTGTCCACTCGCTCCTCCTGAAGCTGGAACATAAACGCCATCATCTTCTAATTTTTCAGCATAACCTCCGGCATGTGATCCAGTATCATCTATTAAACTGGTATTATACGATTTAGGAACAGCAAACGTGTGATCACTAACAGGATCTCCTATTACTCCTGCCCCAAAATGTCCACTATATCCAGCAGGAAATACAGCCTGCCAACCATAATCAGTACCAGATAACGCCTCCAATTCAGCTTCTATTACTTCAACTTTACCCGTGTTTGCATCTACAGCCGGAGTACCTGATAACTCCTCTCCAATAATTTGCTCAGGACCTAACAATACCTGAGTGGACAACGGTTCATTAGGAGGTTCTCTATCATTGGTAGTATGAGCTATTTGGTATAACTTTTTAAATGCAGCTTTATAATAAGTAGCAGAATCAAACGCCATGTTATGTGGCTCCCCAAGTTATAAGCGTATAATCTAAATCTCCGGTCCACCCTGATCCTACTGTAAACCGATAATAAATTTTGTCATATGAGTTCGAAGTAGTTTTCGTACCAAACGTGATACCTAAATTGGTGGTAGAAATAGTACGATCATTTCCTAATGAAGATGAATAACATCCTGGATTGTTTACCGAATCGTAACCATCATAATTTTCTGAAGTACTACCAAATTGACCTTCAGTAAAAGCAGTATAAACATCTAGCCACCCCGTCTGTGTAGGTAGTCGTAAACTCATTTTAATATTATTATTACTTGTACCTAAAGATGCTGATTCGGCTATTAGAGTTGCAGATCCAACAACGGATAACCTAAAGTTACTTGCTCCAGTGCCATTAGTAAAATACCCAAAGCAATATCTAGTTCCACTTGCTGAGGAATAATCCACATTGCCTGCAGGCCCATTAGTTATAGAACTAAAATCTATACTTGGATATACTAGCTGCCCATTAAGAATTTGTAATCCATCAGTATACCCAGAAGTTCCGGTAGTTATACTAACAGATTCATCCCAATCAGATGAAAGATCTGTATTAAAGTCATTAGTATCTCCTTGTAATCGATAATTCTCGTCATCAAAACTGGTATATAAAGCCGTAGAAGAGCTAGATGCATTGTCGTAACATAATGAATAATTTGAGGTAGTAGAACTAGTTACTTCATTACCTCCAAAAATTCTCTCTATTTTAGTAGATACTCCAAATCCGTAATTACCACTAACTCCTACTACTCCCTGTATGACTCTCGTAGTATTTATAGTACAAGTCTTAGATACTGCAATTGTGTCAGTTTCATCTGACATGTTAGGAATAGCAGTATCACTAATAGAACAATTTAAATCAGTTGGATGGTTTACTGCATTACTAGCAGAATTGTATGTATTCTTATAACAATTACTCGCTGTTATAGCATATGTTGCTGTTACCGAACTTGTACCTGTATGATACTCCACTCCAGACAGATGTTTAGTAGATCCTGTAGATAATGAGGAAATCGAATCACTGGCATACGTAGTATCTGAATTTGTATTATCTACTACCCACTCAAAGAAATTACCTTCTCTATCTACTCCATCTACGGTATGAACCACTTGTACATAATTCCATCCATTCCTCTGATCATCAGGATCAACAGTCCATGTTCCTGTACGATATTGGAATAAATCTAATGGAGTTCCATCCTCAAATTTTACAGGAGTAGCAGCAGATAAGTTAAATCCACTACCATTTACATTAAGTGAATTACCAGAACCAAATGAAGACAAATCTACTGAATGTACAGATGATCCATTCATTTTAAGATACAGAGTACCAGAGTCTCCATCTCCAAAAGCATTGGCAGGATAAGAATAACTATGAGCTGGAGCATCTTCTGCTAAAACTCCGTTTATTGTAGTTGTGGCATTAAAAATACCTTTTCTCTGTCCACTCTCTACAAAGGTCTCATTAATATCTAATGCAGCTCCACCTGCTTCAGTTCCTACATTAGTGTATCCTGCTATAGCATTAGATGAGCCAAAAGACAATTTGCCAGCAACTCCACCAGTATCAGAGCATGACATGTCATACTCTCCAAAATCCGGAGCAGATGGAGGAGCCAAAGACGCCATTAGTTCATTTAAATCATCTAACGCATCTGCTATCTCAGTGTCTTCTGTCCATCCTAATAATCCATCAGTCCAATATCCATCAGTAGGTAATCCAAGATTACTAGATCCAGGAGCATCTTCCCATGACGGAGGATAAGATATTCCCTGAGCGGTGAGAACTTTAGGATATGTAGCATTCGCTAACTCTTGCACATCTCCATGACCATCACTATAAAATATTTTATATGTACCGGCAGTATGATCATCCGTGGATGTCATAGCATGTGAGCGAGAATGTCCATCAGGGCCAGCAGGACCTGTGGCTCCTATTTCTCCTTGGGGACCTGTAGCTCCTACTGCCCCATCAGCTCCTGCAGGACCAGTAGCACCAGTATCTCCCTTCTCTCCCTGAGGGCCTGTGGCCCCAATTGCTCCATCAGCTCCAGCAGGACCTGTAGCTCCAACTGCTCCAGTGTCTCCAGTATCACCTTTTTCTCCTTGAGTCCCTGTAGCTCCCACTGCTCCATCGGTTCCCGCAGGACCGGTAGCTCCAACTGCGCCTCCTGTAGCTGCTAATTCATCTAAAGCTTCAAATACACCCGTAGGACCACTACCTGTCCAATCAGCTGGATTACTAGGTTTATAGTAAATAACTCCTGTGCCATCAAATACATCTAAATCAGTATTAGGTGTTAACGTACCTATGCCTATTCTGCCGATTTCACTGATCGTCATACGTATGGAGATATCAGCTCCTTTTACGTTATCATCTTTAGTGGCAAAATGTAATTTTCCACGAGATTCATCATCTGTTCCTATGGCTTCATGAACTATTGCGGCACCAATATTATCATATGTGTTGTCAACACAAAAACCAATGCCTGCTCCCTGTCCCGCTGTTCCAGGACTTGCAACAATAACTGTTTGTAACTCAGAAACATCTACATGATTAACTCCAGTCATAGCATTAGTATTGGACTGGACTTCTAATTTGTGGTTATCAGAGGTAATTACTTCTCCAACGACTACTCTTTCAGTTGAACCGAGTCCCAGATAAACATTCCCTTTGGTAGCGTGAGATGTACTTGATAATCTTAATACACCTCCAGCATCGGCCCCACCAAATACCATTTGATTCGAACCTCTACCATTGAGCAAAACATACTGAGGGTGGTCATCATTTTCGTCAGTTAAATCAGTTAATTCAGCATGTAAAGTAGTTCCTGCGGGACCTGTGGCTCCAATTGTTCCAGTAGCTCCAACTGCTCCATCGCTGCCAGCTGCCCCAGTATCTCCGGTATCTCCTTTTTCTCCTTGAGGTCCTGTGGCCCCAACTGCTCCATCTGCCCCTATTGGTCCTGTAGCTCCAACTACTCCCTGTTCTCCTTGAGGACCTGTAGCTCCAATTACTCCATCTGCCCCTGCAGGACCAGTAGCGCCAATTGCTCCGTCAGCTCCTGCAGGACCAGTAGCACCAACAGGACCAGTTGCTCCGGGATCACCGACATCACCAGCCACCCATGAACCATTTATGAAGTTATGACTTGTTTGAGTGTCAGTTCCAGAATCGCTAATACCCGCAGCTGCGGTAACAATATTATCTTCAATAATTGTTCTTTCAGCGCCAGACTGGATCTCTATATCGTCGCATGTGTTTCCTACTACTATGGTATCAGGAGTATCTCCAGCACTTCCAGAACCTACTGTTATACAAGCATTGTCAGATGTTCCACAATTAGTGGACAAATTATTTGATATTATTGACTTGCTACATTTCCAAGCCCAGATACCAGCTCGTGTAGCTGTATCTACTGTATTTCCATCAATAATAACATCTTCACATTCATCGATCCCAATAGCATGGCGCCCTGTATTTATGACCACATTCCCGATAATCGAAATCCGTTGACTACGATTACTTGTATCTATACCTTTAATATTAATAGCTCTGCTAGATCCAGCAACCTTATTCATATCCTGAAAATGATTATTACTGACAGTAATGTTTCTAGAAAGAGAGCTAGAATCTAAACAAATAGAATATACTCCATAATGAGCATCTGTGAATTTATTATTATCTATAATTACATCTCTATAATTGTACATTCTAATACATTCTTGATCAATATTATCAAATGTACAACCACGAATATTGATATTTTCGTGATATAATCCTGATGATGCAATATGAGATCCGATACCTCTCGAACCATTTAGGAAATTACAATTAAGTATATCTATATCTTTGCATGGTGTATTATCATAATTTGTTCCAACGCCGAATGGGAATTGCCCATATGCTCCCATATAATCTAACTGTAACATCTCTTCATTTACAGCAGCTATTTCGCTATCTTCCATTGAGACATTTTCAATAGTAACGAATTGACATCCATTAATTTCAATACAATGCCAATCGTAAACTCCGGTTATAGTAATGTCACGAATGATAATATTAGAACAATGACTGAAACCGATTCCAAGAACTTCGGTAGGTTGGTATGTTTTATTTAAATCTATAGTTCCATTACCTTTGATGGTAATATGAGAGTTGCCATTGTAACCAGAAGCAGTTAAATTTTTATTACGAAATACATTATCAAATTCAGCATCACGATAAATAGTACATCCATCCAGCCATAATGTGGTATTACTACCAATTGTCATAGCATCAGTAACCACAAACGTTTTTGCAGGAAAATATACAGTACCACCACCAGATAAATCTGCAGCATCAATGGCAGCTTGAATAGCTACTGTATCATCAGTAACTCCATCACCAGTAGCTCCATAATCCTCCACTAAAAAGAAAGCATCTACCACTGTTACTGAGCCAGTGGCTCCTACTTCTCCTTGAGGGCCTGTAGCTCCTACTGTTCCTTGCTCTCCTTGAGGACCTGTAGCTCCTACTGCTCCTTGCTCTCCTTGCTCTCCTTGAGGACCTGTAGCTCCTACTGCTCCTTGCTCTCCTTGCTCTCCTTGCTCTCCTTGAGGACCTGTAGCTCCTACTGTTCCTTGCTCTCCTTGCTCTCCTTGAGGACCTGTAGCTCCTACTGTTCCTTGCTCTCCTTGCTCTCCTTGAGGACCTGTAGCTCCTACTGTTCCTTGCTCTCCTTGCTCTCCTTGAGGGCCTGTAGCTCCTACTGTTCCTTGCTCTCCTTGCTCTCCTTGCTCTCCTTGAGGGCCTGTAGCTCCTACTGTTCCTTGCTCTCCTTGCTCTCCTTGAGGGCCTGTAGCTCCTACTGTTCCT
>Ga0180433_10001300_pt1 | contig 41924 bp, 40 predicted proteins | sample SS_ome_8_FD_132980 | JGI IMG/M metagenome (GOLD analysis project Ga0180433, IMG submission 132980) | Hypersaline lake sediment archaeal communities from the Salton Sea, California, USA - SS_1_D_1 metaG | ecosystem: Environmental > Aquatic > Non-marine Saline and Alkaline > Hypersaline >...
CGTTAGCGGCAGGCCGGCCAAGACTGCTTCGGCAATCGCCGCCACCGTTGCCACATTAAGTACCACGACTCCTATTGCCGGAGGGATGCCGCCGGTAGGGACATTTCTGCCCAAAATTGCTTCGATAAGCTGCCGCTCGCCACCCTGGGGATATTTTGTCCGGACCAACACAACTCGAATACCATCGCCGTTTTTGTACTCGCTTAGGGCCTTGTTTAGAACCTCTATGGCTTCGGGCTTATTATCTTCGACGGCTATAAAGACCCGCGAGCAGCCGGCGGCCCGTTGGGCGAGCCTGATACCGGCGATAATCTGATGCGGCCGTTCAACCATCAGCCTATAGTCGCAGGTGACGTACGGCTCACATTCGCATCCATTGATAATCATGGTCTGCTTGGGCAAACGCGGATTCGGCTCAATCTTGACCCGCGTGGGAAAGCCGGCTCCGCCCATCCCTACAATGCCCGCCTGGCGGACCGCATCACATATTTGCTCGGCTGAATAGCGGTTTTCGTCGAAATCACGGTCAAGTTCAAACCGAGGCTGTTTTGTCGGTGTGTATTTGAACGCGTCGATGACGATGGCCGGGCTGCGTCCCAAGACAGGATGTGACCGCAGCGCAATCTCCTGCACCTTTCCGTTGATCGGTGAATGCACGGGCGCCGAGACAAATGCATCGGAGTCACCGACTTTCTGCCCCGCCTGGACCATATTTCCTTTTCTCACCAGCGGTCGGCACACAGCACCTGCGTGCTGGCTGAGCATGATCGCCACCTGTGAAACCGCAGGCCCGGCCTGTATTTCCCTGTCACGCGTAAGATCCTTCTTTTCCGGAGGGTGCGCTCCTCCGGAGAAAGAAAGTCTGCTTGCTGTTTCGGCCTTCATAGTCACAGGTTAAACAGGTTATCTATCTTTACCAAATTGCCAGGCTATCAGCTTTGTCACGAGAATCAACCCGAGGGTCACAGCCAGCGCAAGAACAAAGCCAAGCACCGTCCGGACCGGCCCTGTCTCTATCGTCTTAGCCAGAATCGTCTCGCAGACTGCCAGCGAGGCGATAAAGACCGCTACAGGCATTAGGAAAGCTATAAGAACTTTGCATACAACGGAAGGTCCCGTGATGTTTCCCAGCTCACGGTAAACTCCTTTGCACCCGTGACGGTGGCTGCAGCTCTGACAGAATGTGTTCCCCATCGTAATTTTCCCTACCGGGCACATCAATAGCACTTATAATGGATATCGAAAGAATTTTCAAACAGAACTTTTTGTGGACTCGCCTATGCCACTGCCGCAAGAAGTCAAGCTGTTACAATGGGGTCTGCTTCTGTTGCTCTGTGTCGGCTGCGCGGTCAATCCCATAACGGGCGACGAGGAGCTCATGCTGTATCCCGAGGACAAGGACCTGGCAATCGGCCGCAAATATGCACCCAAGGTAGAGAAGGCATTAGGTGGCAAAATCGACAATGAAGAACTGCAAAACTATATAGACCGCGTGGGACAACGAATCGCGCGGTTCAGTCATCGGCCGGACCTGCAATATCATTTCGTGGCGGTAAATGAGGAGACGGTAAACGCGCTGGCCCTGCCGGGAGGCCACATCTACATCCAGAAAGGCATGTTGCAGAAATTGACGAGCGAGGCCCAGCTCGCTGCTCTCTTGGGCCACGAGGTAGCGCACGTAGTCGCGCGGGACAGCGCGGCAGCTTTGAGCCGGATGCAGGTTTTCGACCTGCTGCTTTACGCTTCAATTGCTGCAGATGCGCCTGGGTCTGCCGTCAGGGCCGCACAATACACGCGTTTTTTCCTCGCTCTTCGCTACAGTAGAGAAGATGAACGAGAAGCGGATCTGACCGGCCTGGATTATATGGTGGCAGCCGGTTACGATCCGCACGGGGTGCTCGAACTGATGCAGACTCTCGAACAGGAAAGCACGGTCAGACCGCTGGAGTTCTTCTCAACGCACCCGTCGCCCAAGAACCGCATGGCCTATCTGACGCGAGAAATTCAGACGAAGTACCAAAGCCGCAAAGAGCTAAGGGTCGGCAAAGACGAATACAAGACGATGGTCCTGCAACACGTCACGCGAAGACGGCCGAACTGAACCCCGTTCCACCGCTGCGCGGCTGTGGGCCTGTGTGAACAGGCCATTTTTGCAAGCCTGCTAATGTCGCCAAGGCGTCAGAACTGGGCGCCTTGCGTGGATTTCTTCTTAGCTGCCTCTTCCGGCTGCGCGCGCCTTACGCTCGGCTTCCATCTTGCTGTAACCACATTCCGGGCATCGGTCGTTGAAATCATTCGGGTTGCCGTAGAAGAAAACGTGCCCGCACTTTTCGCACTTCACGGCTCTGTACACGCTCGGCTTGCCACACTCCTTACATACTAAAGCCGGTGCAGTGCGCATCATGGGATCGGAGTGTTCTTCTATGTATTTATAATAATCCCGTTTGGACATCTCGTACACGGCCCCACAATCGGGATTATTACATTTGACCAGAATCATTTCGGACGGATCGATGCTCTCGATCCCGCCAGCCCCGCCCGACCGAGTCAGCAGAAAAATGATCCCGGCCCCGATCAAGCACACCACAATAACGACCACATAAACCGTGTTTCTCATGATGCGATCTCCAACTAACGGCCATAAGTCTGTACTACGTTATTCGCAACAAGGCTACCAGAAGCCACCTTCTCTGTCAAAGTATATTTTGTACACTCGCCATTTATATACCGGTCGGCTCGCCCAGGAGGCCCGAAGCCATCTGCAGGATTCGACTTTGCCAATCCGCGGTGAGTTTGCCTTCCTCGTCGGCCTTCACGACCAGCGTGGCAGTGAATTCCCGCTCGCCGAATCGACTGACCTGTACGAAGCTGAGTTTATTTGCCTCCTGCTTAATATCTGTTAGCTCGCCAAGACCCCAAAAACTAATCCACTGACCGGCCAGCTTCATTGTGTGTACCTCCCGAAAAGAAGATTTCTCCGATGCTCTTCTTGTATTCTGCCGCCTTGTGATTGTCAATCAAAAATAATCAGATAAGACCCCTAAATCTTGACTCTTGACTGGCTTCAGACACGTTTGTTGCCGCTTCTTGCTTGCCCGCATCCTGACGTTATGAGTATTTTTAATATATTTTGATTGACATCCGATTAGGTCTGCGTGTATAGTACGTGGGAGTGGAGAATATTCTCACGTCTCTCAAGAATATCCTCTTCAAAAATCCGAGAGACAGTATTTATGGCCATTGGTAGGCCAAAGGAGCACAAAAGTGGGTACAGGTACAGTAAAATGGTTTAACGGCAGAAAAGGCTTTGGGTTTATTGCCCCCGATGACAACGGTGATGACTTGTTCGTTCATCACTCGGAGATCAAGACGACCGGTTACGCGTCTCTTGAGGAAGGCCAGAGGGTGCAGTTTGACGTCGGACAGGGCAAAAAAGGCCCCTGTGCGATGAATGTAATCCCTGGTTAATCCGAAGCAGTACGCTCGAAAAACCAACGGGCTCCGCTTCAGGCGGAGCCCGTCTCATTTTGATCTCTGCCCCGCCACGCATTTGCCCCCGCAATTCGCCGCACTCGAAAACAAAGATCTGCAACAGTCCACAGACTTACGTAGTTCGCAATACGCCTCACGGTTTACGAGGTGCTTCTTGCTTTTTTGCTTTTAGAATGTTGAGCTGTCTGGCGAGGCGCGATTTTTTGCGGGCCACGGTGCGCTTGTGCATAGTGCTCGTGGCAGCAGTCCTGTCCAGCTTCTTGGCCACGAGCCGATACTGCTCACTTGCAGCCTGGACATCCTTGCTATCCACTGCCGCCAGGAAACGTTTGACTTGTGTTTTTGCCTGGCTCTTGCGTGCGCGGTTAATCATTCTCCTTTTCGCATTCTGCCTGACTCTTTTTTTCGCCGATAACGAATGTGCCACGTTATTCTCCTCAAGACGCCATGCTCGGTTCGTTCTCTATAGAAAGGCGAGCAGCTATTCTGAGCTGGACTGGGTACTCTCTTGTCTTAGCTTGTCTACGCGTTCGCTGATGTCTTTGTATGCAAAATCTATTTGTGCGAGTTTGCGATAGGTCTCCAGCGCCTTTTGTGCATCGCCTTGCTCTTCATGCGCACGGGCCAGATTATACCGCAGTTCCTTGGCGATGTTATCTTCTTTTATTTCATACGCATCGATAGCCTGCGCAAAAACGTCGATCGCATCAGTGAGCCAGCCTTTCAGGAAGAAGCACAACCCTATATTGTTCATCGCCCGTATCTTGTATCGGGGGTCTTTTTGGGCTTCCTGGAACAGCGGTATGGCTTCGTTGTAGTTCCTGTTCCGAAGCAAACGTGCCGCATACTCGTACTTCATTTGCGAATCCGTGGGGTAGTTCTCCATACACAGCCGATAGTGCTCCAGTTCAAATTGGTTGAACTGGTCTGTTAATTCTTGGAGCCGGGACTTCGCCTGCGCATCATTCGGATCGGCCTCGAGAGACGCCTTTGCTTGTCGTATTTTTCGCTGCAACTGCCTGATCATCAACTGGCCGGCCCGCTGTTTGAAGCTAAAATCACGCTTGCTCTTGTAAGCATTTTCGAGTAACTGGATCGCTTCGTTTTCTGCCTGATCGGTTTGCACGGCTGCCAGAGCGTGGGCGAGGTTGAATATGTTCTTGGGCAGGTTCGGTTCGCGCTGCAGTTCCTTTCGCGCATGCTGGACAGCGGATAAGCGGTAGCTTTCCGGCTGGACGACGTTTTGCTGGGCCTGCATTCGCTCCTGTGTCTCACGGTCCTTTATGGACTTGCGAAAGTCCCCCTCCATGTCGTATTTGCCCCGGGCCATCGTCAGTTCGGCGGAGAGATTCTTGAACTCGTCAGCTAAACTTGCGTCCTTGGGGTTGAGTTGATACGCCCGTTGACACGCGGCCAACGCTTTGTCGAATTCGCCCAGCGCGGCGTAGGAGTTCTTTAGCAGAATGTACGTGTGCACGGAAGGTTTGGCCGCCGCATTGTTAGTCTGGAATATCAGATTCGCGATCCAGTCTGCGGTTTTCCTATAGTCTCCCGCCACCGCAGCCTTCAGCATGGCCTCGGCATAGGGCAGATGTTCCGGGTCCTTGGCGAAGAGATACTCGGCGTTGAGCATCTGCTCAAGCGGCGTTTTGCCCCGCAGGCGTTTGACTTTCTCCATCATAGAGGGCTTCTTACCACCTTTACCCTGGCGCTGCAGAGCCATTTCGCAAAGCCGCAGGTGGCCTTGCTCCACCGCCTCCGGGGCATGACGCAGTCCTTCGAGATACATGTCGATGGCATAGTCGAAGTTTTCCGTCTCCGCAATCTTGCGGGCTTTCTCAAAGAAAACCTGCGCCTTAGCTAATCCTTGATCGTTGTCTTGTACCGGCATACACGTTACTAAATATCTGTCCGACCAATCTACTTATCCCATTTTGCTATCCTAATCATCGGCTCGAATCTGTCAACAGATAAAAATCCTTGTGTAAAAATCGCTGCTATGGTATATACCGTCAAGGGTAGCACATTGGGCAATGAGGACGCAGAAAGTCAGCCGTGAACCGCCTAATCACAGGCGAATTATCACGACAGACACGATAAGGGAGAACCACTATGCCAACCGCTCTTGAGCAATACGATCCCCAGATTTATGAGTTGATACGGCAGGAAGAGACGCGAGAAAGCGGCTCCATCCGCCTTATCCCTTCCGAAAACTACGTCTCCAAAGCCGTCATGCAGGCCAGCGGCAGTTGCCTGACCAACAAATACGCCGAGGGCTACCCAGGAAAGCGGTATTACGAGGGCCAGCAGGTCACCGACCTCATCGAAAAAGTGGCACAGGACCGGGCCAAGAAGCTATTCAAAGCCGATCATGCAAATGTTCAGCCCTATTCCGGCTCGGTGGCAAACCTTGCCGCCTACGCAGCATTGATAGAACCCGGCCAAACCATCATGGGGATGTCCCACATCGACGGTGGACACCTCACCCACGGCGGAAAAGTCTCGCTGACCAGCAAGTTCTTTAAGTCGCTCTCCTACCCGGTAAATCCTGATACCGGCCGCATCGACTATGACCGGCTCGAAGAAATGGCCAAAAAGCACAGGCCGCGAGTCATCATCTCCGGCGCTACGGCTTACCCCCGCGAGATCGACTTTGAGATCATCGGCCGGATAGCCAAAGATGTTGGTGCATACCATCTCAGCGACATCGCCCACATCGCCGGCCTGGTCGTAGCCGGCATTCACAAAAACCCTGTGCCCTTTGCCGATATCGTATCCACCACTTCGCACAAGACGCTGCGGGGCCCGCGCGGCGGGATGCTTCTGTGCAAGAAAGAGCACGCAGACAATGTGGACAGAGCGGTCTTTCCCGGCTTGCAGGGTGGCCCGCACATGCATACGCTCACCGCTATTGCGGTGGCCATGGCCGAGGCGGACACGCCGGAATTTGTCGCTTACGCAAAACAGATCGTTAAGAACGCCAAGGCGCTGGCGGAGAAGCTGCTCGAATACGACTTCAAGCTCCTTTCAGGCGGGACGGACAATCATCTCATTCTGGTCGATTTGCGAAACAAAGGTGTCTCCGGCAGAGAAGCGGCCAAGGCACTGGATAGGGCCAGAATTGTCACCAACTCCAATACCATACCGGGCGACCCGGCGCCGCCGGCCAATCCCAGCGGTCTGCGCCTGGGCACGCCGGCCATCACTACTCGCGGCATGAGAGAGCCACAGGCTCAGCACATCGCCACGTTGATACACAAGGTGGTAGAGAACATCGACAAAGAATCCGTCATCGAGGAAGTTGGGAGGCAGGCTCTGCTGTTGTGCTCGCAGTTCCCTGTGCCGGAACATTTTATTCTGCCGAACAAAAATTCGCCGAGCCTATCCCGCGAAGCGTGATTCGCCGCTTCTGACTGATCTGTGACCGCTAATCCCGGCGGCTAACGCAAGTTCGCATGGGCAGCGAAGCGGCACGATCCTACGGGTGGCGGGGTTCACGCTTCTTGAGCTTTCTAATCGCTTCAAGCTGCAAGACGGCCTCTTTATCACGCGGCCGATTCATGGCTCTCTTTGTCTTTATCAACGCATCAAGCTTCAGTGCACGCAGTTGCACATCCTCGACCTGGATCATCTTGCTGGCCTGCTTTACCTTTCGATAATCGCCAACGCCATCAATAAAGCTGAGACAATCCAGTTGGCCGATGTCCGTATCCAGATACAAATTCTTGAACTGCCCGCAGTTCTGTTCCGTCAATTCGAGCTTCTTTCGGCGGGTCGTCATCCGGTGGACAGGGTGCAAGTCGCAAACGGCTTGTTGTAGCGCAAGCAGATTTGCAGGCGAAAAGTCACAGCAGATGTCGATGTCTTGCGTGACGTACGTGCACCCATGCACGACGCCAGCGAAGCCGCCCACAATCACAAAGTCCACGCCGTTTTTGGTTAGCCGTTCGAGAAGGTTCAGAAAATCGCTGCTCACAGCCGCCTCGCTTTCCGCAGTTTCTGTGAAGTGTTTAGTGCGATTTGATGTCGTCTGATCCGCTCGGCGGGGTTTCGGGCGAGGTTCCGAATCAGCATAGAGACATCGATGCCGTAGTCCGACGCCGCCTGCAGCTCGTCTACTTGCCTGGAACTAATCCTCGTACGCCTTGGCTTCGCTTTCTGTGCCATATCGTCAGTATAAACGTCCGGTGGGCCGCCTTCAATATCAAAGCGTCTGTGGCCCAAGAGTCATTCGGGCAAAGACAAAGCAATTGGCTCTTGAGTCCGAAGCCGGCCACACATATAATCTGCTTTATGCCTGAAGTTTTCAAAAAACGAATAGTTAAGTTGTTAGAACACGCGGATTATACGCCGGTCAAGCTCGCACAACTGGCCAGGGCCTTGGGAATAAGCTCGGAAGATTATCCGCAATTCAAGCAGGCCTTCGACGAGCTACGCCGTGCCGGACGCGTGGTCATCGGGTCCAGCAACGTGATTACTCTCCCGCCGCTGGCCGGGCAGATCATAGGAACTTTTCGCGCGAACCCCAAGGGCTTCGGCTTCGTGACGCCTCTGGAGCCGACGTCGCATGGCGACTTATTCATCCCGCCGGACGAAACCAGCGGAGCGATGACAGGGGACATCGTTCTAGCCAAAGTCGTCAAGAAGGGCAAACGCGGCGGGCAGATGCGGCTCTCAGGCCGAATCGTTGACATCCTCGAGCGGGCGCAGAACAGATTCGTCGGGACTCTGCTCAAGGAACAAGGTACCTGGTTCGTCCAGCCGGATGGGAACGCGTTCTTCGAGCCGATCTCTGTGGACGACGTGGGTGCAAAAGGCGCCCGGCAAAAAAACAAAGTGGTGGTCGAGATACTATCGTATCCCACGGAAACGTATCTGGCACGGGGCGTGATCACAGAAGTCCTCGGGAAAGCGGGCCACTACGAGACCGAGATCCAGTCGATAATGCGCCAGTACCATTTACCTGGGGACTTTGAGCGAGATTGCCTGGCACAAGCGCACAAAGCCGTTGTTGCGTTCAGTCCTGAGCAAACAGGCGGACGTGAAGACATAACCGCCAAGACAATCATCACGATTGATCCGCCGGATGCGAAGGATTTCGATGATGCCATAAGTCTGGAGAAAGACTCGCGGGGCCGCTGGGTGCTGGGCGTGCACATCGCCGATGTAAGTCACTTTGTGCCCGCCGATTCGCCGCTGGATGCGACTGCAGAGACTCGAGGAAACAGCGTTTACCTGCCCGGCAGGACGCTGCCTATGCTGCCGGAGGTTTTGAGCAACGGCGTTTGCAGTCTGCAGCCAGGTCAGAAACGATTCGTCAAGAGCGTGTACCTGACCTACGATGCACAAGGCAATGTCGTGTCGCGAAGCTTCGCCAATAGCATCATGAGTTCGACGCAGCGTCTGACATACCAGCAGGCCGACAGGATTCTAAAAGGCCATACGAAAAAGTCCAAGCCCGAAGTAGTCGAACTGCTAAAGAACATGGAGGTGCTCAGCCGCGTCATAGAAAAACGCCGAAGGGATGCCGGCATGATCCATTTGGATCTACCGGAGACGGAATTGGTCCTGGATGAATCCGGCCGTGTCGTGGACGCTCACCCAGCCGATGACAGCTATCCGCACACAATCATCGAGATGTTCATGGTCGAGGCCAACGAAGCGGTCGCTTCTGTTCTGGATAAACTCGATGTGCCCTTTATGCGGCGGATTCATCCCGAGCCGGACCCTTTCAGTATGAAGAACCTGGCAAAGCTGGTCAAAAGTTTGGGCTTCAGCATGCCTCGTCAGCCGGACCGGTCCGCGATACAAAACCTGTTAGCGGCTGTGAAGGACACCGACGGCGCTGCAGCGGTAAACTTGGCGGTTTTGCGGAGCTTCGAAAAAGCGCAGTACGCCCCACTGCATATTGGACATTACGCACTGGCATCGGCGCACTATTGCCACTTCACCAGCCCGATTCGTCGCTACGCAGATTTGCTCGTCCATCGCGTCCTGCAACGTTACCTGCAGGACCGCATCGACAAGGCAAAACAAGTCGCAGCGGCGCAGAATTTGACTGAGCTCGGCAAGCGCATTACGTTCACCGAACAGCGGGCCGAAGACGCCGAAGAGGAATTGAAAACCGTGCTGATCCTGCAGATGCTAACCAAAAGGATTGGCGATGTGCTGGATTGCGTCGTCACCGGCCTTGCCGGGTTTGGAGTCTTCGTAAAGTCGAAGAAGTTCGGGATTGAAGGCCTTATCAAGATAGCTGACCTGGGTCCGGATCGATGGAAATACGATGCAAAGGCACAGTGTATCACGGGACAAAACAGCGGGCAAAACTTTCGCCTGGGCCAATCTCTCAAAGCGCGTATAGACTCTGTGAACATCCCCGCCCGCCAGCTAAATCTCATGCCTGTCAAGTCGCCCGCGCCCCCTGCCGTGACGCGCAGGAAAAAAAAGCGTCGAGGCCGCCCGTCAAAGAAGAAAAGAAAAGCGTAGAAACGCATTCTCAATTGCAGATTGCAGCATGTCGAAGCCGAAAGTCTACGTGAAGTGGTGCAGTGACGGCGAGACGGCAGGAAAAGGTGATGTCGCCATCGTGGTTGACGTACTGCGCGCTTGCACCACTGTGATCACGGCATTCTCCATGGGCGCAAGAAGGTGCAAGGTCACTACCGAGGTGGGACAAGCAAGACAGATTGCCCGACGGAGAAAAGCGATTCTCATCGGCGAACGCAATAACAAGAGGATAGCGGGCTTCGACTTCGGCAATTCTCCTGGCCAATTGCAGCGAGAGAAAATCGACGGTGCCACCATCGTTTTCACATCGACCAACTTTCCACATGCGCTGGCCGCGGCGGCCGAGGCAATACATATTCTTTTGGGGGCTTTAGTGAATCTGTCGGCGGTTTGTCAAGCGGTACATACTCTGGCTATCAATTCGAAAACCAACATTGGGCTTGTATTAGCCGGAGAGCCATCGGAGAGACATGCCAAAGAGGATTACTACTTCGCCGGCCGCGCCGCAAGACTTCTGGCAAAGACTTGCGCGCTCGATAGGTCGGCTCGGAAAGCCGTGGCTGAGGTAGGCAAGTGCTCCGAACAGGAGATGATTTCCTGTTCGGTACACGCACGTGAGTTGGAAGAAGACAGCTTCGGGCAAGATGTACGGCATGCGTTCATGGTGGACGCGTTCAATATCGTGCCAAGACTTGCCAACGGCTGGCTTACGGTCGCTTGATTCTATAGTGGTCCAATAAACAGTACGGCAAGCATCGTTTGCGCCATCATGACATGCTCTCTTGACATACCAAGTCACTTCTGCAATACTTTCTCTGTACGGAGTCGTAATTGAATCATAAATGGTGGGCCGAATCGCCGCAAGGCCATATGGACTCGAACGAAAGTCCGAAGCAATTAGCAGTGCAACGTCGGAAAAAACGGAGACCAAGATGAAAGCATCGGAGATGAGAAAGGGCCAAACCATCACCATGGACGGCAAGCTGTACGCCATCGTGGACTATCAGCACGTAAAGCTGGGAAAAGGCGGCGGCGTCTATCAAACAAAGCTCAAAAGCTTAACCGATGGTTCGATCCAAAATGTTCGCCTGCGCTCGGAGCAAAATATTGAAGAGGCATATCTGGACAAGAAAACATGTGAATACCTTTACTCTTCCGGAAGTGAACATGTACTCATGGATACGACCACGTACGAGCAATTCACCCTTGACGATGATGCTTTCGGCGATGGGCCAAACTACTTAAAACCGAACGCGCAATTGCAGGTCAGCATGTATCAGGGAAAACCGGTGGTGGTCACGTTGCCGAACACGGTGGATTTGGAAGTGACGGATACGCCGCCGGAGATCAGGGGCGCCACCGCGACAAATCAGCCCAAGCCCGCCACGCTGGAAACCGGGCTGGTCGCGCAGGTGCCGCCTTTTATTAAAGTCGGAGATATTGTCCGTGTCGATACAAGAAGTGGCCAGTATGTAACACGGGCGAAGGATGCGTGAAGTGTGAGCAAGTAGATGCGTGGATGAGTAAATGTGTTAATGAGTGAATGTACTTATGTATGCCGCCATAATTCATGTACACATAGACGCATCCACAAACGACAATGTTTGATACGGTAAGCAAAACCCTCTTGAAGGTTTTTGGCTCCCGCAACGAGCGGCTGTTGAAGAACGTCTACAGGCCGGTCGCTCTGCAGACGGGGGAATTTGAAGAGCAAATGCGCCAGCTTGATGACGAGGCTCTCAAGGCCAAGACCGACGAGTTCAAGGCCAAGCTCGAGGCCGGCGCCAAGCCGGAAGACATCTTGCCCGAAGCCTTCGCTGTGGTGCGCGAAGCAGCGCGTAGGAACGTGCAGATGCGCCACTTTGATGTGCAGCTCGTGGGAGGCAACGTTCTGTATCAAGGTAAAATCGCCGAGATGGCCACCGGCGAAGGCAAAACATTGGTGGCCACACTGGCGGTGTACCTTGTCCACCTGACCGGAAGAAGAGTCCATATTGTCACCGTGAACGACTACCTGGCCAAACGCGACGCCGAATGGATGGGACCAGTCTATCGGGCTTTGGGCATGACCGTCGGCGCGATTCAGGCGGATATGGATACCAGCGGCGAGGAACGGAAAGGCCAATACGGCTGTGATGTCACGTATGGCACCAATAACGAGTTCGGCTTCGATTACCTGCGTGACAACATGAAGACATCGCTGGAGCAAATGGTCCAAAGCGCCCTTCAATATGCTATAATCGACGAAGTCGATTCCATTCTCATCGATGAAGCAAGGACCCCTTTGATCATATCGGGCCCGGCCTTCGATGATGTCAGCAGATACAAAAAAGCAGACCAGGTGGCACGAAAGCTCATGTCGTTGCAAAGCCATTACGACCGCCTCAAAAAACAAATCGATTCTGCACAGCGAACCATCGCCAACGCACAGGGCGAACTGAGCGAAGCGAAGAAGGCCAAAGACAACACACGGATCCAAAAAGCAACCAAAGCAATACAACAGGCCCAGGCTGAAATGGCCACGGCGGAGGCTAAGCTGGCTGATGCTACGCAGTACTACGAAGTCGAATACGACAAAAAACAAGTCCATCTTACGCATGAAGGCGTAGGGGCGGCACAGGAAGAAGCCGGTGTAGGCTCCTTTTTCACCGGCTCGAATATGGAATGGCCGCACCTTCTCGAACAGAGCCTGCGGGCTCACGTGACGTTCGAGCGGGAGCGAGACTACGTGGTGATGGACAACAAAGTCATCATTGTTGATGAGTTCACCGGCCGGTTGATGCACGGTCGGCAGTGGTCCGACGGGCTGCATCAGGGGGTCGAAGCAAAAGAAGGCGTCACCATCAAAGAGGAGACGCAGACCCTCGCCACGATTACGTTGCAAAATTTCTTCAAACTCTACGACCAGATAGCCGGGATGACCGGAACCGCCGCCACCGAGTCCGAAGAGTTCATGAAGATTTACAACCTGGAAGTCGTGGTGATTCCGACCAATGAGCCGTGTATACGAGACGACGTGGAAGACGTAATCTATAAAACCATGGGGGAGAAATTCAGCGCGATAGTGGAAGAGATAAACGAAGTAAGTGCTGCCGGGCGCCCGTTGCTTGTGGGAACGGTCAGCGTCGAAAAGAATGAGATGCTTTCGGCGGCTTTGACGAAGAGATTCGGCCTGGAACACGAACTTCTCAATGCCAAGCACCACGAACGGGAAGCCGCGATCGTGGCCAAGGCCGGTCAGCAGCACAAAGGCCGAGACGGCCGCGCGCGCGGCAACATCACGATAGCTACAAACATGGCCGGCCGGGGAACAGATATCAAGCTCGGTCCAGGCGTAGCGGAAATCGGCGGACTGCACGTTCTGGGCACCGAACGTCACGAGGCCAGAAGAATCGATAATCAGTTGCGAGGCCGTACAGGAAGACAAGGCGACAAGGGCTCCAGCCAATTCTTTCTCTGCTTCGACGACGACCTGATGCGAATTTTTGCGCCGGAGTGGACGGTGAAGGCACTTTCCTGGATCGGATGGGAGGAAGGACAGCCCATCTACCACAAGAGGATCAGTAAGGGTATCGAAAAAGCACAGAAGAAGGTTGAAGAGCGCAACTTTGAGATTCGCAAGAGCCTGCTCGAGTATGATGAGGTGATGGATTATCAGCGGAAAGTCTTTTACTCGCGCAGACGCAAGATCTTGACCGGAAAAGGACTGAAAAGCGTCATCGAGGAAATGATAGCAAACACCATCGAAAACAGTTGCAGTACGATTCTAAGCCCGCAATATCCCGCCAGATGCATTGTGGAATGGGCTCGCACCAACTTTGGCGTCGACCTGGAGCCGGCTGATGTCGCCGGTGTCAAGGCACCAGAAATTGAGCAATTGATTAAGCAGCAGGCAAAGGACAACACCAGCAATAACATATCGCTGTCGTTAGGCGAATACCTGGAGGACTACGCAGACCCCGGGACGTGGGACATTGCAGGCTTGTCCAAGTGGGCGATGAGCGCATTCCATGTCAGCCTGAGCCCGGGAAAAGTCAAACAGCAATCGCCCGAAGAGATTGAGCAGCAGTTGGTAGCTGCCGCCGCTGAGCAGATTGACAAGAAAGACTGCTCGCAGCTCAGCGAATTCTTGAAAGAGGACTTCCCTGCCCGCACGCTCACCGACTGGGCCCGCGCAAAGTTCGACATCGATGTCAGCCTCGACCAGATGAAGACCGGCAATGCATCTGAAATCCAAAAGCTGCTCATCGAAAAGACCAATGCAAAATACAGGCAAAGAGAAATCGAGTACCCGGTAGAGTTCGCCATGAATATGGTCTACGGGCCGCAGGGTCCGAACGTGTACGCCTTCGAGTCCCTGGCGGAATGGGCAAACAAAAAGTACAACGCCGGACTGTCCGTCGAGCAAATACAAAACGCCAAACCACAAGCACTACACAAACAATTGCTCGAATACAGCAAGAGCTTCAACGACGGCCAATTGGATCAAGAGCTGACCGACAAGATCTCGCATTTGAACACCGCCGAACTGGCCAGGTGGGCCAACGACAGATTCGAAGCGTCCATAACCGAGGATGAACTTGGTGACGGCCCACAGCTACAAGAAAGCCTGAGGCAATTAGGCAGGGAGTTTCTGCGCCGCGAACTAAGCGATCTGGAGAAATATGTCTTGCTTCAGGTGTACGATGGGACCTGGAAAGATCATCTGTACGCGATGGACCATCTAAAGGAGAGCATTTGGACCCGTTCGTTTGCCGAGAAAGACCCCAAGATCGAATACAAACGAGAGGGCTTTCGAACGTTCAACGAGATGCTCGACACCATCGAGGATCGCGTGACGGACATCATCTTCAAGATTCGGCTGGAAGCCGGTGCTCGGGCCAGAAGTGTCTGGCGGGTTAGCCAAACCACGCATGACCAGGTCGGTCAGTTTGCCATGGCCGAGCGACAACGAGCCGCAGCGCAAGCCCCGCAAGGCGAGCAGAGAGTCAAACAAATCAAGCTGGAGCAGCCGAAGGTCGGACGAAATCAGCCATGCCCATGCGGCAGTGGAAAGAAATACAAAAAGTGCTGCGGAAAGAACGTGTGATAACAGCAGGGAGCAACTGGATGGCTCCAGAAGAACAGGTACTGGTGATCGAGCGAAAGATTCTCAAAGACGTGGGGATGTTTCAGGGCCTGGCATTTGACGTGGGCCGTCATCTGCAAAAGATATTTGTTCAGGGCGTCGCGCATTTCATGCCCAGGTCGCAAGCGGAACAAGACCCCGCTTACAAGCAGATCATTCCCTACGTGATCATGGCACACCAGGGGACGTATCTTACTTACGTGCGAGGAAGACGGGCGGGCGAAAGCCGGCTTGTCGGTAACAGGTCTATCGGCATAGGAGGCCACATAAACCCCGCTGATGACATGCCCTTGTTCAACGCCCACTTCTTCGAAACCTACCTTACAGCCGTCCAGCGCGAGGTGGCTGAGGAGGTGTCCGTGGAAGCAAGCCACACTGACCGGGTTGTCGCCTTGCTCAACGACGATTCCAATGACGTCGGCCGCGTGCATCTGGGGGTGGTGCACTATTGGAAGCTGGAGACCCCTATGGTCCGCAGACGTGAGCAGATGATTACGCAAATGGGCTTCATGACGCCTGCCGAGCTGCAAAAGGTCCGCGAAGAGCTAGAGACGTGGTCAAGCTTGTGCTTGGACAGCCTCAGCGAGATACAGAAGCACGCCGAGTCGAGCCTTGAGTCGGACATGCTGTTCAAGAACCGATAGACAATTCGTTCTTTTCTGGGCGGCGTGAATTGCTCAAGAGAAGGATTACTTGCTTGGATTCTCGGTCACACCGTCGCCGCTTTGCCCGCCGGTTACTTTGAGGAAGTGCGTCTCCAGACTCCGGCCTTCAGCAAACTTCCGTGGTGTCACGCCCATATCCAAGACACCGCCCAGAATAGCGGCAATAACGGAATCTTGAGTGACATCTCCGGCAGACAGGTTGAAGGTCACCAAATACTCCGCGGTTCCTTTGCTGTGCTCGGCCCCTGCGCGAGACAGCATCTTTATCGTATGCACACCTTGAATTGAGCTTACACGTCGCAGCTCCTTGTCTTCAAGCGGCCGTGACAGGGATAGATTGTATTCGCGATCGGCGCGAGTGATCTCGTCCACCGAGCCGACAAGAACCAGATTGCCGTGGTTTAGAATCGCCACGTGGTCACACAGTTCCTGGATCTCGGCCAAGTTGTGGGAACTAACCATGATGGTGGCACGGTGCTGTAACTGCTTGATGAGATCTCGAATCTGCCGGGCGGCGGCCGGGTCGAGCCCCGCGGTCGGCTCATCAAGAAGGATGACTTCCGGCTGGCCTAAAAACGCCTGAGCAATTCCCAGCCGTTTGATCATGCCGTGAGACAGACTGCCCACTCGTCTCTTGGCGTACGATTGCAGCCCTACCATATCCAGGCTGTGTATGACCTCTTCCTGGGCCTGCTGCTTTGTCCGACCGGCGAGCAGCCGAAAGAAAACGAGTTGATCGAGAATCGGGACGTTGCGCTGGAAGCGCGCATCCTGCGGCAAAATGCTCAGGCGTCCCCGCAAGCGGGAAATGGCTCGTGTATCGACGCCGAGGACCTCGACCGTGCCCGCGTCTGCCTTCAAGAAATCGGCGACGATGGAAAAGAGCGTGGTCTTTCCGGCACCGTTAGGGCCGAGCAGACCAAAGACCGAGTGTGCCGGAACCTCAAAGGCTACGCTATTGAGCGCCTGTATCCGCCCGAACCTCTTGGATAATCCTCTTATGGATACAACATGCTTCATTTTCGAGCCTATAGATCGCGCGTCTCAAAGCGGCAGTATCCCAACATCAAAAACACCACCGCATACACGAGACATGCGAGGGCCGCACCGAGCCAATGAGCCGGCGCCGGATGCAGCAAATGACATTGCCATCCCCAGGGTAGAGCATACATGAGATACTTCGCCGGTTTCCACGCGAAGCTCCCCAGCAGCGCGAGGGCCAGAACACCGGCGATCACCACCTTCGCCAAGATCAGAGACAAAAGCGGTGAGTCCACAGATGCAGAAATCAACGAACAGACAGCGATGTAGGGCACCATGAGGATCGACAGGGCAAGAAAGCCGTGGATCGACCAACCGATCAAGGCCAACGCCGGATAGATTCTGGTCTTCATGCCCAGATACAACACAATCGTAGCAACAATAAGGGCCATGACCGCTGTGGAAAAAATCACCGTTCCCAGGAAACGCCCGAAATAGATATTGCTCCGTTCGGTTCTGAGCAGTAGATAACGCAGGCCATGACTCTGGATGTCTCCGGTAACCTGATTATACGCCAGGAAAGAAATGACAAAAGGCATACCGAACAGCAACACCAGGAAAATCGCGGATAATAGAGCCGGCCTTTCCTCCAACAAGAAAGTCGTCCAAGGATCCAAATCATCCTTGTCGGCTCGCGCCTGTGCGCCCGCGGCATCATCATCGGAATCATTCACAGGTGGCCGCTGACGCGCGGCGCTTTGCTGCACAATTTCCTTCATTGATTTTTGCCCCAAGACCCACTGGGTGATCGGTTGGCCGATGTCAATAATTGTCTTCCTGACAAGCTCAGGGTCCACCCTCCCCATCTGCCGCTTTTGCCGGATTATCAATTGCTCGACCGGCATGATCAATATATGAGCTACGGAAAGACCAAAGACCAACGCGATCAGCAGATAAACCAGTCCCGCCCCGCTCCGCACGGCGTAACGGCTCCAGTACAAGCCAATGAGCCGAATATGATCTATAGTGGGTCTCCTCATATTCATCTCACTTGGAGCCGCAACGTGAAACGCGCGCAGAGAATCGCACGGCTCAGTTGGTCAGATCTTCCTTAAAAGTCGTGTTCAGCAGAACAAGGGTTACGATTGGATAAATCAGCCCAATTATAGTCCCGATATTGAAGCCGCCCCCTAATTCGGACGCAAACATTGCTCCGGCCACAATGCTGCTGACAATCGAAATCACGGCATAGGTGTTGCCAATCATCCAACCCATGAACTTCTTCTGTTTCAGATACCCAATACCCGACACGAGCAAAAGTACGCTGGTGATGACGGTAAGGACAAGAATAAAGATATACACAGGCAGGCCCATCTCTTGAAAGGCCTCAATCTGGGCCCGCTGCGTCTCCTCCATCTCCTCGGTCGGTATCTTTCCAATCAAAGCAAAGAAGACGGCCAGGCCCAGAAACTGCAGGAAACCGAAGCCGGCAAAGACGAAATTAATTACGGCAAGAGCGGTCAGACCACCGGGACGTTTTCCCTCATTCATCGTTCTATCCTTTCTATGGATTCTTTAACAATTGTATCGTTTCTCACCAGTCTGCAGCTCGTCCCCACAGGAATCCTCTACCTATTCCAGTCCAGTGATATATATAGGACTGCCCATTTGCTGTCAAACATGAATTTTCGGAGATGCCGTATCGAAAACCAGGTAAGGCTCGCGTCTTTGGCCAAAACGCGGTTAGCCCATCATCATTGCCTGTTGGAGCCTAAACAGAGTATCAGTGCAGGCAGGCGCAACAGTGTGCGGATAAATGCGCGGAGAAAGTCCGAAAGGACCGGAACATAGCCAGCCCCGTCAATACGCTTGACCCGGTCCGCAGAATGGGTATCATTGCTGATCGTTATGGCGTACCGGTTTTTGAAGGGATTGAAATCATGACAAACCGAAGATGCTACATTTTTGCTTCCGCCTTGATGATGTTGGTACTGGCCGGCTGCGCAGCCATGCAGCAAGCGCTGGACCTGAAGAGGCCGACGGCGCGATTGGTGGATTTGAAGTTTGAAGAGGTCAAGCTGGAATCCGCTACACTTCTATTCGATGTTGAGATTGAGAACCACTATCCGGTCGGGCTACCTCTGGTGAATTTCGACTATGGCTTGTCCACTCGTGGGGCGCAATTTCTTTCAGGCCAAGCCGATGTTCAGACCACCGTGCCGGCCGACAGCAAGAAAACAGTGTCCCTGCCGGCCAGGATAAACTATGTCCAGATGCTGCGAGCCTTGGAGGGTGTGAGGCCCGGCGCGAAAATCCCTTATAAAGCCGAGCTGGCTCTCTCTGTGGATGCGCCCCGGTGGGGCCCGATCAGTTTGCCTTTGAAGAAGGAGGGAGAGCTCGTACTGCCGAGCATTTCGGGTGTGAAAGCCACAGACATTCTCGATATACTCAAACGTGATTGAACCGGTCGGTTGTAAAACACGGTGAGGGGTAGGAATAGTCCTGCTATTGTAATTGGCCGTTCGCGACCTTGCATTCTTGATCTTGATGTTTGGTTTGCCGTTCAGGCCGCGGGTGGCAAAAAGCAGCGTTCCACAAGACAGTTGGCTGGCGTCGCTTTGCGCGTATCATAACTGCCGGAGGTACGCTTAATATGAAGAAAATATCACGGCGACACGTTCTAAGACACGGTGCAGGCACCACCGCAGCAATGCTGGCCCTGCCGTGTATTGCCCCATCGCTGCTCGGTGCCGACAGAGAAGTCCCACCCAGCGAGCGGATCACCATGGGCGGCATTGGCATCGGCGGGATGGGCACCCACAATCTCAAGAACTTCCTCACACAGGACGATGTGCAGTTCCTGGCGGTCTGTGATGTCGATACGGACCACCGCGACAAAGCGCTGCAGTTGGTCAACACGGCCTACAACAACCGCGACTGTGCCGCGTACAATGACTTCTACGAAGTGCTGCTGCACCGCGACGACATCGATGCCCTGCTGATTGCCACACCGGACCACTGGCACGCCCTGATCGCCATCGCCGGCGCCAAGGCGCGAAAGGACATATACTGCGAGAAGCCCATCTCTTTGACCATCGCCGAAGGCCGAGCCGTGGCCGATACCATGAAGCGCTACGGGACCGTCTATCAAAGCGGCACGCAACGACGCAGCATCGGCTCATTTCGCTTTGGCGTGGACATGGCCCGCAGCGGCGTGCTCGGCAACGTGCATACACTGCATTGCTACTACGATAAAGGCCCCACATGTCCGCCGCAGAAGCCGCAGCCAATTCCCAAAGGATTCGATTACGACCGTTGGCTCGGACCCGCGCCCTACGAGCCGTACACACCCGCGCGATGTCACGGCAGCTTCCGATGGCTATACGACTACTCGGGCGGACAGTTGACCGACCTGGGCGCCCATTTTGCCGACCTGGCCCAGTGGGCACACGACAGCGAGTATTCCGGTCCCACCGAATATGAGGGCCGGGCCACGTTTCCGAAAGATGGCCTGTTCAATACGCCGGTGCGTTTCGAAGTGACCGCAACGTATCCCGACGGCGTCAAGCTCATCATGCACGATGAGACCGAGCCCGGCAGAGGGCCGCGAGGCAACAAATTCGTCGGCAGCGAAGGCTGGGTCAGCGTCGATGACACCGGAAAGATCACGGCTTCGAGCGACGCCATCCTGCGGAAGGTCAACGTCGCGCAGCAAGGCTACGCATACATGCAAGGCCATCACCGCAATTTTTTGGACTGCGTCAAGACCCGCGCACAGACCATCGCCCCACCGGAGGCGGCCCATCGGTCGACGACCATCTGTCACGTGGCGAATATCTGCCTGCGTCTGGGCCGCAAGGTGACATGGGACCCACAAGCCGAGCGATTTGTCGATGACGTGGATGCCGACCGCATGATGGCCCGTGCCATGCGAAGTCCCTGGCAACTATAGCGCCAGCGCCGAAGGGGTCGCGGCCACGTACTCTGGCTTCCCTTTGAATTGCGGCGCGAGGCAACACGTGTTAGATAGCCCACTGTTCCTACGGGTCTTCCCTTCGAGGACCCGTTTTTTTCGCTGCTTCCACACTTCTGCAATTGACAACAGGGCCCGCATCTCGTACACTACTCAATAGCGGATTTGGAACGAGCAACGTGGTGAGTCCCTCATCTGGGATTCCCCGAACTCAGTACGGAATCCGCGATGAGCAAGTCAAGTGAGCCTGGCACCGTATCGTGTCGGCCGCCCCGAATGTGCGCCGTCAAGAGGCCAAAGGGAGGATTGGAGGTCTTGTCATGTATCCGTTCATCGCAAGAGAAGCGTTTGTTGTAACGTCGATTGTGTCGTGCCTGTTCCCGTGCTCGCAGCTTTCTGCTGAGCCGATCCAATCCCAACAGGCGCAAAAGGCCATGAGCGCATTTCTGAGAATGCACAAAGCCAGCCCTCAAGGTGCGCCGGGCACCCTTTCCATAATACCTGGGGCAAGAACGGCCGACGTTGGTCGGACCGCCGCCGGCTTTCGAGAGATCCGCAGTGATGAGGGGACCATTCTTGCATATATTGCCGAGCTGGAGCGAGCTGGGTTCGTCGCGACCTCTGCAAATACAGATATCACTCCAGTTATCGCCTACTCCTTTAGCTGTCCTTTTCCCGCTGAAGCCGATCAGAAGAACCCGCTGTATCGGCTGTTGAAACAGGACATGAAGCTAAGACTGAAGGCATTGGCCGAATACGATCAAATCAAGGTGGCAGAGAACAACAGCTTATGGGATTTTTGCATCAACGCCGATACAAGCCGTTCCGTAGCCGATCCATTCAAGCAGTGGCCGCCGGAGAACACGACCAGCACCGGAGGCTGGCTGGAGACGACCTGGGACCAGGACGCTCCGTACAACGACTTGTGCCCGCTTGACCCAGTTGACGGCTACAGATGTTATGTGGGCTGTGTGCCGACAGCGGTGGCGCAGCTCGCCAACTATCATCGGCAATGCGGGATTCAACTGGGCGAGTCCGATTCGTACACAAGCTACAGTGGCATCGACATTGATGGTGACAGCGACGTATACGAGTTTCCCTCTTTTGAGGAGCTTAACGAGTACCTTACTGCCTTGAGAATCAAATACAGCCGCCAGATGGAGCTGGACGACACCGATGTGGCCGCACTTAGTTTTGCCTGCGGGATCGCCACCCTGACGGATTTTACGAGTGAGGGCTCCGGTGCCTCACCATTTGATGCGCAGAGCGCGCTGCTCGAGAAGTTCGGCTTCTGCTCCGCCGACATGACCGGCGGGCTATCGTGCGAGTTTTATCGCGTGCTGCAAGAGAACCTAATCAATCGACTCCCCGCATTGATGGGTCTTAGTCCATCGGATGGATGGGGGGGACACTTCCTTGTGTGTGACGGCTATAACACGAACGGTGAGTATCACCTGAACTTCGGCTGGGGTTCTGACCATCCGGAGCAAATAGCCGACGTATGGTATCACCTGCCCACCGGCCTGCCGTCCCGCTATACCATCATTGCGGAGACCATATTGAACGTTCGAGCTGTCCCGTCCACTGTCACCGTCGACCCGGCCTCCCTTTTCTTCTACGGCACTCCGGGGCAGGAATCCGAACCCCAAACGCTGTTTATCAAGAACAACACTATGCAGAGCCTTTCGATAGGCTCGATATCCAGCCCCGAAGGATTTGTTGTCTCGCTTTCGGACGATGCATACTCCGACTGCACAGATCCATTCCAGATAGAGCATCCGGGCCAAGAGGCCGCGATTAACGTGAAATTCCGCCCCGGTCAGGCCCAGAGCTATTATGGAACACTTGCGATTCACTACACCGAGGCCGGCACGAGGCATGTGATTCTTAAAGGATGCGCATTTACGGGCGGTACCGAAATCCAAGCCGGCGAAGTGTTCGGGACGTGGTCGCAAGCCGGGTCACCCTATTTCGTATCCGGCGACATTGAACTGCCGGAAGACGGTGAGCTGGTTATCGAACCGGGAGTCAAAGTTATGTTTGTGGGGCCCTACAGCATGACAATCGGTGAAGATGGACGATTGGCTGCCGAGGGAACCGAGAATTACCCGATAGAATTTACGGCGTTGAATAGAGACGTGGGCTGGACCGGCCTGCGGTTCGTCGATTCCAGTAGCGACGACATACTAAGTCACTGTTCAATCACCTACTCCAAGAAAACCGCCGGGTGGATGACGGAGTCTGATTACTATGACGAGAACAGCGACGAGGATAGCTGCGGAGGAGCGGTGTATTGCTACTACTCGAGTCCGACCATTACGAATTGCAAAATCACCAATAATATAGGAGACAAAGGCGGGGCAATCTATTGCTTGGAAAGCTATCCAATAATCAGCAACACCGTGATAGCAAACAACGCTTCGCTGGGCGGATTGCCGCGGTGCGGGGGGATCTGCTCCGACCAGTGGGGCGCGCCCGAGGTCAAGAATTGCACCATCGTGAACAACTTGCCGGGCGGCATCTTCGCCTCATCGTGGGAGGACATGGAGGTGGCAAACACAATCCTTTGGGGCAACGATAGGTACCAGATAGAAACGGAGGAGTCCACAGTGGTGGCGTCGTTTTGCGATATCCAGGGTGGTTATCGGGGCCAGGGAAATATGGGGGCAGATCCTTGTTTCTTTGCCCCCAGTTCCGGCGTCGGCGCCGATTATGATGGAACATCGGCCAATTGGACGCTGCGAAGCTGCTCACCGTGCATAAACGCGGGAAAAGATACAGCTCTTCCCTCGACTGACTTGGCAGGGAACCCAAGGATTTACAGCGATGTTGCCGATATGGGCGCCTATGAGAACCAATCAGATTTGCCCTTGATTACGGCACCAGCTTCGGTCGATGCCGACTGCGTTCATCTTGGTACGGATAAAACCGTGGGCTTCGATATTGCCAATACGGGTAAACTGGAGTTCACTGTGGAGAGCCCGAGCATTTCCGACGCGAACGGTGTCTTCTCGACAGTCACTGAACTCGAAGGTCGTCTCTTGGCACCAGGTGATTCGGTGGAGGCAGAGATTAGGTTTTCTCCGCTGGAAGAGGGAATCTATACCGCTACTGTCCACGTGCATTCTACCTGCAGCAATGCCCCTGACAAGGCGATCATTCTTCGTGCAGTGGGAGCATTGGGCACTATCGTAGCAGGTGGCCCGGTCAGCGGAACATGGACGAAGTCCGAGAGCCCTTACACAGTCGCCGGAGATATCCGCGTTCCCAAAGGGCGAGCCTTGACCATTGAGCCGGGAGTGACCGTGAAATTCGCAGGCCATTTCTCGCTGACGGTGGGTTATAGAGCAACTCTGGATGCAACAGGCACACCGACAAACCCTATCGTTTTTACCCCGATGGATACCGATGAGGGATGGTTCGGTATACGTTTTGTCAATAGTGGAGATGATGACATACTAAAACACTGCACTATCCAATACGCAAAGAAGCCACGCAGCGGAGGAGGCGGCAATCTGAATCTGACGGGCGGAGCGATCCTCTGCTGTGGCTCATGGGAAGAGGAACCGGGCTTCCTCGTTCCTTCCAGTCCTACGGTCGACCACTGCATAATTGCTCAGAACCACGCGGAAGCGGGCGGCGCGATTATGTGCTGGGATGAGTCCAAGGCGGTGATTACGAACAATACTATCGTTGATAACTCGGCAGACATCAACCCCGGAGGCATTCTCATCGCCGATGCCTCCCCCACGATTGCCAACAATGTGATTGCCCATAATTCCGGCCTGGAAGCCGGCGGCATCATGACCTGGAACGGATCGCCTTCCATCATAAACAATACCATCGTTCACAATCGGCCCAGTGGGCTGTATCTGGGGCCGACCGTAGGTTCACTATGGGGTCCGGAGGCCAGCCCGCCCGTGCTAAACAATATCGTCTGGCACAACGAAATATGTATCTTGGAGTACGTCTTGCCTGAAGAGTACGATATTCGCTTCAACAACATGCAAGGCGGCTGGGAAGGCCAAGACAATATAGATGTTGATCCACTATTCGCGGACCCCGACAACCGGGACTATCATCTAAAGTCCCAAGCGGGCCGGTGGGATGCGACTGCCGGCACCTGGGTACGGGATAACGTCACAAGCCCCTGCATCGACGCCGGCAATCCTGATGCGGATTCCGCGGCGGAGCTGCCGCCTAACGGTGAATGCATCAACATGGGCGCGTTTGGTGGCACCATCGAGGCTTCTCTGTCCGATTCACCTGCCGACCATATCACGGACTTGAACAACGATGACGCTACTGATGCGAGAGACCTGCTTATCCTTGCCGATACGTGGCTGACGCAAGGTGTGCCCGTCGCTGAGGACATTAACCGCGATGGCTCCGTGAGCCTCCCCGATCTGGCCATCCTTGCTCAGAGATGGCGTTGGGAACAATAAGACACCGGGCGGTTCCCTCTGCCCACGAAGAAGCCGGAAACGTACGTAACTGCGTGCTCACCCAGCGTGCAAGTCCAATCGAGTTGTGTACTTCAGCACGCGTCCACAAATAGAAAACATCGAGCAACGTCCAGCCGCCCGATGTTTTCCGGAGGGGAGAAAAACTCCTTATGCCTTCCACACAAGGCTATTTGTCGCATCTTACCTATCTTTACATGATTATACGCGAAATAGGGGCTGAAGTTCCACATTTTTTCGGACGCACATGAATTTTTCTTGCTCGACGGTGCGAGAAACGGCTCAGGAAAGGCTCATCGGCTCAGAAGCGCGGCTGCGTCGGCGGTAAACCGTAACTCCTTTACAGCCAAGATGATAGGCTAATCTGAAGGCCTTGTCGATAGTCGCAACGGAAGCATTTTCTTTGAAATTTATGGTTTTGCTGACGGCTGCATCGCAATGCTGCTGAAAAGCGGCCTGCATCTGGACGTGCCAGTGCGGTTGTATGTCGTATGCTCCCCTGAAAACCCTGCGTATTTTGGCCGGAATCGCGGTTTTCCCTTGGATACTTCCGCTCTTGAGCACCACTTGCTCCAGCTTCTTGCTGAAAAAACCCCCTCCTTGAGCTATTTGCCTAAAAATCGGGTTGACCTGCAGCATCTTCGAGCCGTCCAAAACCTGGCGAAGAAACACCAGCGAATAGACCGGCTCAATTCCACAAGAGCAATCCGCTATGATGCTGATGGTGCCCGTCGGGGCGACACAGGTGATCGCCGCGTTGCGGACCCTCGTCTTTCTTTCGCTCCGCCAGACGCTGACGTTCCAATTTGGAAATGGACCCCGCAAATCCGCCAAACGAGTGCTGGCTTCACGGGCCCTGTCATTAACGAACTCCATAAGAGCTGCGCCGAAGTCCACGCCCTGCTTGGAGTCATACGGTATGCCCAGGAGAAACAAACAGTCCGCAAATCCCATAACACCCAGACCGATCTTGCGGTTCGCCCGCGCCAGACGAGCCGTATCCGTAACCGGATAAGGACAGACATCGATGATGTTGTCCAGAAATCGCACCGCCAGGTTAACAGTCTCGGCCAATCTCGCCCAATCCAAATCCGGTTTCTCGTTGGCTGAATTCACGAACTTGGCGAGATTGATACTACCCAATGTGCAGGCCTCATACGGAAGTAAGGGCTGCTCTCCACAGGGATTGGTTGCCTCGATTCTGCCCAGTGACGGGATTGGATTGTCGCGGTTAATGCGATCAATGAACACGAGGCCCGGCTCGCCGGTCTTGTGCGCGCACCTAACAATCATTTTCCAGATGTCACCGACCGTGTGAAACACCTCTCCGTGCCGTCCCTGGGACTTCGGTTTGCCCGTGAACTTGTGCAGGTCGCTCAATTTGTATCCGACGATATCGATCTGCCTGGGCAGCAAGTACTGCTCCTGCGTGCGGGGGTTTCTAACGATGTGCAACGATTTGGGAGACTTGAGCAATCGCTTCATCCAGGTGTCGGTGATCTTGACGGAGACATTGAAGTTGGTAAACACTTCCAGATCTTGTTTAGCGTGCAGAAACTTAAGGATATCCGGGTGATCCAGACTCATCATACCCATATTTGCGCCCCGGTTGAAAGCTCCCGGCTGCAGCGCATCGGTGGTGTCGGAGAACACGCGCCAAAAACTGACCGGCCCCGATGTGATCCCGCCGCTCGATGCGAGCCGGTCTCCTGCGGGCCTTAGCTTATCAAACGAAAAACCCGTGCCGCCGCCCGCTTTTTGAATCAACGCCGCACGCTTAACCGCTTCAAATATGTCCTCTGTACTGTCCTCGATCGGCAAAACGAAGCAAGCGCTGAGCGTTCCGCTGCGCCCGGCGTTCATTAGTGCAGGGGAATTAGGCAAGAACTGCAACGAGGCCATCAGGTCGTAGAACGTTCGGTGCCACTGCCTGATTTGGACCCTGTCCGCACCGTAGTTGAGTTCGGCTTCCGCTGCCACCAGTGCTACTCTGCTGAAGAGCTGTGCCGGTGTCTCTATACACCTGCCCTGCTCATCTCTGACCAAGTATCGGCTTCGCAGTACGGCCAAGCCATTTTCGCTAAGTACGGGAGGTTTTCCCGGTGGCGCGAGAGGATGAAGCTCACTCATAAAACTCCTACCGAAAAAGAATGTATCCCAATCTAAATCCGCTTAATCCATCGCAGCCGGAACACAGCGCGGATTTTTTCGCCAAATCGCACCCCCAAACGCTGTGTGCTCGTCCTGAACTCAGCTCGTTTCAAATCCTCGACGCCCGGTTTGGTTCTCGACTTTCCACATGCAGAGACCAGCGCCCCTGCCACCAAGCCAAGGAATGAATTCATTTTATCGCGAATCGACATCGATATTCCAAGCCGCATCATCCGCACTCTGGGTCGCAAGCCACTAAGCGACAAGTTCAGCTATCTCTGTACGGCTAACTTCACGCAAGCCAACAGCTCTTCGCCGCTCCTGCTAACCTGCCCGGACTTTCCGAAGAGTTGCAGCTTCTCAAGAATCTCCGGCTGACGGTCATAATACCTCTGCACCGCGCCGGTTCCGCCCTCGGCCGCGCCGTTGGTTGCATATTCACCGTCCAGAAGCCACGAACTCACCTCGTCGTCGTACTCTGCGGGATAAATAAGGGCCACCACAAATTTGTCCTCGCTGTACTTGGCCAGATGGACTTTCGCCCGGCACGGTGGTGTACTCCGGGCCGCCAAGCCGCTGAGCCGTTCGAAATCCTCTCTGGCCGTTTCCAGATCGGGGCCGTAGAAGAACATGCCCGCTTCGAGCTGGAAGATGTCCGCCGGCACGCCCTTCAGTTCGACCCTGCCATCGGGATAGGCCCGGTGTATTTTATAGACCTTGCCGTGCCTATATCGCTCGCTTTCCATAAGCTCGGCCACCTCTTGCGCGGTAAATCCCACACCCACATGGTCGCCGAAGTCGAAGATATACAGGCCGACATATTTCTCAGGTTTTTGTATTTTTGGCAATTTCATGCTTTCCATTATACTCACGGGTTTCACGATTTCACGCGTTTTTTATCTGAGGCTACCTATTGTACGTCCATGATTAGCAGCGCGGATCCGATTTGGTATCGTATGTCTGCAACAGAAACGCGAACCAGTGGTATTTGGGCACGCAGATCGTCGGCCCCCGGCCAATTGGCTTGAAAACGACAAACCTGCAACCGAAATCTTTGCTTGCACCCTGTTCGACTGTTTCCCATAATAAACTTGTTATGCAAACAAATCGCAAAGGAGCAACGACATGGGCAGGCAAAATCGCAGGCAGTTTTTGAAGACAATGGGGGCGGCATTGGGTGCGGCTGCGATGCCGTCGACGCTATGGGGACAGGCCGACTCGAAACGCAGGCCGAACGTCGTACTGATCTTCACCGACGATCAGGGCTCCATCGACCTCAACTGTTATGGTGCTAAAGACCTTTACACGCCGAACCTCGACAGGCTGGCCGGAGAAGGCACCCGATTTACGCAGTTCTACGTAGGCGCACCGGTTTGCTCGCCCTCGCGCGCGGCTTTGATGACGGGGCGCTATCCAAGGCGCGCGGGTCTGCTCGGCAACGCCTCGTCCAGCAAGGGACACGCGGGCATGCCGACAGAGCAGGTGACAATCGCGGAAATGATGAAGGCGGCCGGCTACGCAACCGGCCACGTCGGCAAGTGGCACCTGGGCTACACACCCGAGACGATGCCCAATGGTCAGGGCTTCGACGAATCCTTCGGCCACATGGGCGGCTGCATCGACAACTACTCGCACTTCTTTTACTGGGCCGGCCCCAACCGGCACGACCTGTGGCAAAACGGCAAGGAAGTCTGGCGCGACGGCGAGTTCTTCGGCGACCTGATGGTCGAGCAGTGCAAAGAGTTCATCAGCGAGAACCGAAACCAGCCGTTCTTTTTGTACTGGGCGATCAACATGCCCCACTACCCGCTGCAGGGCAAGGAAAAGTGGCGAAAAAAATACGAGCACCTCGACGCCCCCCGCCGGATGTACGCGGCCTTTGTCTCAACGATGGACGAAATGGTCGGCGACGTCGTGGAGCACATCAACCGGCTCGGCCTACGAGAGGACACGCTCATCATCTGGCTTAGCGACCACGGCCACTCGGTCGAGCAGCGCACGTTCGGCGGTGGCGGCAACGCGGGTGATTATCGCGGCCACAAGTTCACGCTTTGGGAGGGCGGCATCCGCATCCCGTGCATCGTGTCGTGGCCGGGACGCATACCCAAGAATGCCGTCCGTGGCCAGAGAGTGATCAGTGTTGACTGGATGCCGACGATCGCCAACTACTGCAACGTCCGGCTGCACGAGCCTGACATAGACGGCAAGAACATTGCGCCGATCATCAAGTCGGCCGCTGCGGGCTCGCCGCATGATATTCTACACTGGGAAACGGGCAATCACTGGGCGGTGCGACAAGGCGATTGGAAGCTGGTGCATAACGGTCCGGCAACCGATTACAAGGGCAGAAAGATCCCCAAAGCGAAGGACTTTCTTAGCAATCTGGCCGAGGATGTCACCGAGACGAGAAATCTTGTCGACGAGCATCCGGACATCGTCGAACGACTGACAGACATCCACAACCGCTGGCTCAAGCGTGCCCAAAGCAGCACTTGATAGTCTTAAAGAAGGACCATCCACAGTATGTCCAGCCACGGCGAAGAGCTTAGCTGAACATTTGGCGCTCACTTGGCGCCGCGCCATTTTTTGGAAAGACGTGTTTGACAATGGATTTGGGAACATGTTATACTGCAAGAACTTAGGGTTAGTCGGCGGCGTAGCTCAGTTGGTTAGAGCATGGGATTCATAAGCCCAGGGTCGTTGGTTCGAGTCCAACCGCCGCTACTTAAGCGTATCTTGTGAAGCGTGATGCGTATCGCGTGGCAAAGGCTTGTACCCTTGCCGGAACGAAATACGAGCGACGAGAGACGGATACCGCCCCCTTCGTCTAGTGGCCTAGGATATCAGGTTCTCATCCTGGAGACAGGGGTTCGACTCCCCTAGGGGGTATTTTGGGATTTAGCGAATGGTGTATAGCGGCTAGTGTTGAGGCAATAATTATCCCTGTGGATGAGTAACCACGCTGGCAAATCTGTGCTCGGCGATTCCGATGAGCGGTTCATGCGGGCAGCGATTGATGCCGCGCGCATCGCTGAGGAAAATGGCGATGTGCCGATTGGGGCGGTGACCGTCTACGAAAACCAAATCATCGGCAAGGCATATAATCAGAGAGAACAGCTCAAAGACCCGACTGCCCACGCGGAAATCATCGCTCTAACGCAGGCTGCGGCGTATCTTGAATCCTGGCGGCTGAAGGGCTGCACCATGTATGTCACTTTGGAGCCGTGCCCGATGTGTGCCGGTGCGCTGGTTCTGGCCCGCATCGACAGACTCGTCTACGGCTGCGATGACCCAAAGACCGGCGCTTGCGGTAGCCTCTATAATATCGTGCGCGACGAACGACTGAACCACAGAGTCGAAGTCACAAGCGGTGTGTTAAGAGAGCAATGTAGCGAGCAGTTGCAGGAATTCTTTGCTCACAGGCGCCAAGTGAACAAAAAGAACAATAATTCAAATTAACTGTGGTATAGGTTAACGTAATTCTTCTTTGAGGATTCTATGAAACTTGTCCCGCGCCCGTCGCTCGATCCAGGGTGTGTGCCCGCAGTTCTCCAACAGGATGAACCGAAAGCTCTTCAGAACGCCAGATAGGGGCTTCTGGACACCTTCAGCCGGATGGGGATCGTAGTCGCCGTGGATCGCAACTACCGGACATCCGATATGCTTTCCGAGTTTTAGGAGCTTGCCGCTCCTTCTCAGTTCCGCAGCCTCAGCCCACACGCTTTGAAAGATGTCAGCCTGATAATCAGTTACCTCGGGTTCGTACACTATTGGATCATACGCATCGGCTTTTGAAGCTAATGCTCCAAGCCGCGCAAAAGCAATGTTCTTGCCTTCAGCCGCAGGATCCCGTAAAATCCCCATCATAGACTTGAATTCTATTCTCTCTTCCTCGCTGAGACGGTTCAATCTGGTCTCTTGAATTCTTGCGATATATTTCTCGTCGAATGCGCCACTTCCGATGAGTATCAGTTTTCGTGCAATTGCGGGACGATTAGCGACCAGTATAAAACTGAGCCACGCCCCCCAAGAATAGCCAATCAAGATTACAGGAGCATCTGCGTTCTTTCTTAGAACGGCTCTTAACTCTTCGATTTGCCCTTCGATTGACGCTGCTGTTTGAAGCGGTTCCAAAACACCCCAGCCGGATGCGAGTTCACGCGCTACAGGAGCCATCTCTCCGGGCGCACCTGGACCACCGTGAATGACTGCTACGTTAAAGGGCGCCCTTCCATATTCTCTTAGATTCTTCATATAATCCGGTACTCGGGGTTGTAGGCTCGGGCCCACGCTCAACAGTGACTTGCTGCCCATGGCAACAGAAACGCCAAAAGCGCCATTCTACCTCCGGTCATGCTCGGCTATCATACCCAGGGTAAACGCAAGAACCGGATCATCGGCACCCATATACTCGGCGAGCAACTCATCGTTTATCGCAATGTCCGGGACAGTGCCTCGCTTGTCGTCACCCGGCGTGGGGACAGGAGCATACCAGCGCTTATGTGAAACGCCGAACTGTATGCCGCTGTTGGGCATAGGGAATCTCGGGGCATCGCCGAAACACTCCCTCAGACCGCCTGTTTCTTCACCTACAAGCGTCGCAATATCGAAGTCTTCCAGCACGGCAGCAAAGTCGGAAGCCGATGAAAAAGTAGCAGGCCCGATCAGTGCATAGACTCTACCTGGGAAGCGATACCCCATATCTGCGGGCTTTTTCAGCTTGCCCTTGTTGCGATACTTAATGACCCGGCCTCTCATGAAGAAGGAGAGAATACCTAATTGCTCCTTATGCGGAAGCTGCCTGGAGATCTTCACATCAGAGCCCGAGTAGATGCAGTAAGGCGTAGATGTAATATAGTTCAGAATGTAGTCAGCGGCCATCGAATTGCCGCCCCCATTGAAGCGTAGATCAATGACAAGATTCTCGGCGTTTTTTTCGCGGATGTCGACAAACACGGCATCGATGTGTTTGCGGCCTGGTTCGGAGTAGTTGAAGCTATTGTAGCGCCAGTAGCAGGTGCGGTTTCCGTGGTAGAACCAATACCTGCTTGGATCGGGGTATCCGGACTCCTGCCCGAAGGCTTCCCTATACCGGGGCAGGTCGATCAAGTCAACTGTCATTGTCTGAGGCTCTTCGACGCCCCACCTTACGAAGATTCGCATCCGGTCCTGTGGCACAGGCTGCAACAGTGCCCAGTATGTCTGTTGCCTCCTCAAGAAACGAGATATCCTGTGCACCTCTCGCTTGCCGGATATGTTCGTCAGTATCGGTTCAAGGAATTTGTTCACGTCCGTGTCGTTGGTCCTGGGCTCTCAAAGCTTCTCGGCACCGACGTTGTAGCGACTTGTAGTCTTTGCTCGACATATCAGCCAAATGATTCGGATGCACTTGCTCGACCGTCTTGAAGAAAAAATCCATATCCTCCAACGCAGCATCCAGCGGCAGAGGATCGCCGCGAGGCTGCCGGACCTGGACAGGTGAAGCCCCCTGCTGGCAGGATGTTCCCAAAAGGGCTAAAAGCCCCAGTAGGCAGACAAGGTGTGCTTTCATTTTACGTTCCTTCGTTGAGCCGTGAGCAACCCATCGCGCAAGCCGACAAGGTAGCCTACTCGCTTAGCTTGACGGCGGTGCCGTAGACCAATAGTTCGGCGGCACTACCCACAACGCTCGTAGTCATGTAGCGAACATTGATTATTGCGTCCGCGCCCATCTGGCCAGCTTGGGCGACCATCCTATTCGTAGCTGCTTGGCGAGCGTGTCCCATCATCTCGGTATATTCAGTCAATTCGCCGCCCAGAACGAGCCTGACGAGCGCGGATAGGTCTTTGCCCAGCCAGATAGCAAATACCGTATGGCCCTGGACCAGACCGAGAATCTCACGTGTCTGGCGGCCCGGCACTGTATCGGCATTCAATAGTAGAACCGTGCTATCACCAGGCTGGGCTTCGCCTACCATTTTACCCGAAGCCTCTGCGAGCCTCGTGCCTGTCCTTTGCTCCAGAGCCACTGTCAGCAGGACCACAAGGATACCGCCCAGAAGGCAGAAAACCGCTACCTGGAGCCACGGGGGCACGGGCGGATCGTCCGCAACCATCACGTGCCATGGTATCCCGGCAAAGATGGTAACGAACAGCCCTAACACAAAAGCTAATGAGCCGATTTGTCGAAGTGCTTTCATAGCTTCCCCTTTCCTTAGAGCGGACTCATTATACCCACGGGGAGGGCAGGGGGCACAGAGAAAACGGGAGACAGAAGCTTCTCCACGCGAAAGCGGGGAACAGATGATGGGGCGCACAATCTGAAATCGTTTGACGCTGCACGCTCATAATTCACAGACGACCCCTCCCTTCAACTGCGTTAAGGGCAAGCGCTGAGCCTGCTCGGCAATGTCACTGCCACTTCTGCAATTCGATGATGTTTCCCTCGGGGTCGGTCAGATAGACGAACGTGATTCTGCCGGCACCAGGAATCTGGGCAGTAACCAGGTCACCGACGCGCCGGCCACCGGCTGCGAGCACCGCCTCTGCTGTTGCTTCGACATCGTCAACCTCGAAGGCAAGATGCGCAAGACCCGGACGATTAATCGCCGTTTCCAGCCGCTCCTCTGGTTTGTTGTACTGGAATATCTCCAGGGTAGGCCCATCATCACCATGACCCGGCAGCCGTAAATGAATGCCGCGCACCTCGGCACCGGGCACACCTGTAGAGCGCTCGACCCATTCTCCCGTACTGGTTCGCTCCGGAGGAACGGGAACACAGCCAAAAATCCGCCGGTAGAATTCAGCGAGCTTTTGCCAGTCTTGCGCAACGATATTTGTGTGTTTGTATTTGGCCTTGATCATTTACCTATCGAACGAAGAGCAAACCGCCTGGGCACTGTCGGAAATGAACAGAGAGTTTTGCCACTTCTGGCCCGTGCTTCGTGGCTTGGGCAATTGCCCGGAGCACAAGCGCATGGGCGCGCAGGTTCTTAGCCCTCGCCGCTGCAGTGGGGGTCCCGGCTGCTCATGGTGTTTCGAGCATCGCTTTGAGAGAGCGCTGCTGCTTTTTATGCTGCTCTTGCCCATACGTAAGCGAATGCTTTATCAGATTCTTGACTTTTCCTTCAATTGTCCGGACACTATCCAATCTTCGTGTAGGCAGCCATAGCACCCATGAGAAGATAAGGCTCGCCAAACAGGTTCGCCAAAGCATGGCATAGAATGCATGGAGTGAGGCTCCGTTTGCCCAGAATGTACAGCCCCGCCAAAATAGACCCCATGAACATAGAAAAGACCAGGCCTTGGACGAACATGACCGGCTTAGTCACGAATAGCATACTATGGTACAGACCAAAGCAAAACGCGGAAACCAAGATCTGAAGCCACGTGCTTGTGCCGATTCGGTGCAGTTCGGTTATCACTACGCCCCGCAAGGCGATTTCCTCCACAAACCCGCCCGCGAAGACAGTCAACAAGGCTGCCCAGATCCTCAACCCATCGATCTCGGCAAAAGCGAACGCAACGCCCAAACGCCGATTGTTCACGTAGCCAAGACCAACAAGACCAAAGGCAAATGCGACCGCCAATACTACGGCAACAATGCTTGTAGGTTTCGCCCAACCCAAATCCTTGAGCGACCGCTGCGTGCGCCGTAGCCACGCCATAATGATAATTAGCAAGACTAAGGCCGACAAGCCGAAGCCGGCCACGGTCCAAGCTGCAGCCGAATGTAGGTCCATACGTTTGGGCAGGTACGCCGCCAAGATGGTGAAATTCGGCAGCCCGTACACCAGGCAGAATAGCAAGGTGACAGCACCTACCGTACGCCACGCCGAAGACTTGCTTGTTGATGTCACGTGTGACCTCCTTTCGAGTCACGCCGGCTAACTACGCTCGTAGGTTCTCTGAACAACCAATTGGCGCGGCACCGTCCCTGAAACGATTCGGAAAAAGGCCTCGTCCAAGAATAAGCTCAGCGGCAACCCGCTTCACAGCGGCCTCTGAGAACGTTGGCTGGCCAACTGCCGCTATTGTATGGCCAGGTCACCTATCAAGAGAATCAGTAAAAATGCGGCTATGATACCCCACAACCATACTGGGCCGAACATCCTTGTAGTCCGGCTGTAAGCGTCGTACCGCTCACGAAATCTGGGGCGCATGTCGCATCTCTCTTCAACCACTGCTTGGGCAACGTTGACGCCCAAGACCGCAGGAAACATCAGAAGCCCATCAAGGTTTCTCGTGACAAGAGGCAATCCTAAACAGACCCAGACGATTCCGGCACAAATTGGATGCCTGAAATAACGATAGGTGCCCGATGTCATCAGTCCACCTTGCACATCTTGCCCGCCAAGGACTTTTCTCTGCCTTGCAGTGACAACAGACAGAACGATCCCAGAGCAGATTAAGATAGAGCCCACCATCGAAAAGCCGAAGCGAACAAGTGGATTTGCAGAAAATACCGAAAGAAAAATGCAGTTTGTGGCAGATGGTAAAAGCACTATTAGGTAACAAAAGACGTTATATGTTATCACCAGCCCGAGGTTAATGAATCTATCTTCGAGGACTCTCTCATATCTCTTGCGATTCTTCAGCAGATATCCAAAGACACCGACCATTACAACCAGCATCGCCAATATCACAAACCGGACTGCCCACATTTGCTGCAATCTCCTGCGAACGCTTGATCCCCGGCTAACGACGAAGCTCAGTGGCGACGACCCTAACGTCCGGCCGACTCCGGCGACGTTTGGGAGTTTGCATGGGCACTTCACAACGATAGACGAAATCGCCGATTCTTGCTGCCGAACTATCTACCATATTTTTGGAAAAAGTCTATATCTCACCGTATTTGCATAGGATTTGTATCCGTCAAGTTCTGCATATAGTGTTTTGTCCTCCAGATAGGTGCGAACAACAATAAGCGCTGCCAGTAGTGAGCCCGGGATGAGCGTCAACAGTGAGCCGAGCAGCAGAGGTATGCAGAGAGACAAGACGACGACTCCCACATACATAGGATGTCGAACATAGCGATATGGCCCTGTAATGATCACCTTGTGGCCCTTATCTTGTTGGATTTCGACGATGCGCGAGAGGTACGTATTCTCGCGCATGACCCAGAAAATCAGAGCGAAGGACATGAGTATACCCGCGAAGCCAATGGCCTTGACGGGCAACGGCACGTGCGACCATTGGTAACGCACCGCGTCGAGACCGGGCAACAAGAGGTAGGGAACCAGAATACCGGCTGCGGTCATGACGATGGCTGTGTCCCAGCCTCTTGCGGAATGCTTCCAGAAGATCATACGCTCTTTCAGTAAGTCGGGATTGTGCCTTTTCAGCCAGATGGCAATCGCCGCGGCAAACCCAAATTGAACAAGCATATAGAGCCAGGCCTCCGGCCAAGCAAGTGTGCCCGCTGATCCGAAGAACGCCGCTGACATAATGACAACGCCCATCACGAATCTGACTGCTATTCTTCCGGCAGGGATTTCCCGCGACATGGGGTCTCTATTTCCCACAGAACGTTTTCCTAAGCCCGCACTGCGCAACGACGAATGGTGTTCTACTGCACCTTGACCTTTTGCGGGCCTTTTTTGCTTGCCTTCTTCTCGTCTTCTTCCAGATGCTCGATCTTCGCATCCAGGATAGAACGAAGCGCCATCAGCTTCTCTTTACGGGCCGCCTTGAGGTGTTTCTTTGCCTCCTGGGGCACGAAGTCAAGGAACAAGTCCCAAAAGTTCTTTTCGGCGTCAAGCATGGAGTTGACCAGGTTCGTTACTTTCTCGTGTCTCTTTGCCATAAATCACTCTCCCTTCACAAAATGAATCCTTAGCTCATTTGCTTCGAGCGTTGCCTTGCCGACCTGCAGCAAGCTCAAGGCACCGGGAAGCAATATTTCTCTTCGATAGCCACCTATCTGGATTGTCAGCTCATCCTCATCCTTCAGTACATCCAATTCGGCCTTTTTCACAAAGGGCAACCTGAGAATGAGGACATACGCGTCGCCGTCTTTGACAACCTGCTGGGCTCTTTGGCCGTAAAAGACCTTCGTTGGATCATCGTTACCGTAAAGGTCTCGTCCGAACTCAGCCAGCAGCTTGCGTCCCACGATCTCCGAACGCATCAGCTTACTTCGAAGGATCGGCAGGGGTGAGAACATGCTCTCGACCTTGTCCATATATTTGCGCTGCGTTTTTCGCCAGCCGGAGAAGTAAGAATCCGTGACCTCGTTCGGCAGGATCCTGTTTGCGATCACGCAATCGACCGGATACCCGTACAGGTTCAAGTATGTATACGCCCGCTGCGTCTCCTCCAGCACAATCCTTTCCGGATTTAACACGATGCGGACCGACGTTTTGTCGGGCTCTGCCAGCATTTCCTTCAATGTGCCGATGTCATCGAATAGCTGCTGGATGGAAGCATACACCAGGTCCTCGGGGATGGGGATGGACATGATGGTCTTTTTCTTCATCGCCCGCAGGGTCTTGGCGACCTTCCTCTCGACCGGGAAGATCTTCTGCATCCACCAGCGGGCGACTTCCGGCATACTCAACAGTCGCAGAGTCTGCCCGGTCGGCGCACAGTCAATGATAAGGCAGTCATACTTGCCCGATTGGTCGGCCCGATGGATGTGGAACAGGCCGAACAGCTCCTCTACTCCGGGCAGCACAGCCATCTCATCGGCAAGGATGTCGTCGACACCGGTGGACCTGAAAAACGAGGCCATGTACTCCTGAATCGTCTTCCAATTGGCCTCTATTTCATGCAGAACGTTGATTTCCTGTGCCCAGAGGTTGTCACTGACCTTGGCCGGTGTGTTGCCGAGCTGCAGGTCAAAGCTGTCGCCGAGGCTATGCGCGGCATCGGTGCTGATGACCAAGGTCTTGTGGCCGAGCTCGGCCGCCCGTGTCGCAGTGGCAGCGGCAATGGTGGTCTTTCCCACACCGCCTTTTCCCGTAAATAGTATGACCCTCATCTTTTCTCCTGCCCGTCGTGAAGACTGGCCTGCCTGCACAGCTTTCTTCTCTATTCTACAATACTCCGGCGCCCGCCGAAAGCGACTATCCTAAATTGTCCCCGGCACAGCGACATTCATTCAAGAGCGAGACAGTTGCAGCACTGCTGCCCCACTGTCCCGCTCGTCTTTGCCGGTCCTGATCCTACGTCTTCGGCGTCCGTTGGGAAAAAGAATCGGCTAATTGTGCGATGCGCAGTTCCAGCCTCTTTATCTCGCGTTTGATGCTGTGTCTGTGTACCATCTCCCAGGCAAAAACCTTCATGAGGCCGATGCCAAACACGCACGCGACGAAGATGGCAGCGTACATAATCTGCGATTTGGTCTCATCGGCCTCCAAGAATTGGATGGCACTATAAACGGCCCCGGCAAAAAAGATGATAGCCCACACCCATACCAGAACTGCGGTGGACCACATTTTTCTGCTGTAGAAGTCCTTTGCCATGGACATTATGGAGTCTTCTTTCGAGTCATCGTAGGTGTCGTCAATGATTCTTCTGATCTGTTCATCGTTCATTTTGATTCTCCTTGAGTTTATTCGCAATGTTGTTGCCAGAGTTCTTTAAATTCTTTTCTTGCATTGTGCAGTCGCGACTTTACGGTCCCTTCGGGGATGCGCAGAATGCTCGCCACCTCAGCCAATCTGAACTCCTCCAGGTAGTACAGGCTCAAGACAGTCCTGCACTGCGCGGGAAGCAGACGCAGAATGCCGTGTAAATCGCCAGCGATTTGTTCTCTTTGCTTCTGGTCCGGCGGACCGTGCCGGCGGACCAACTCTGTGTCGGCCTGGACCGGGCTATTGCCTCTGCGTATCCAGTCGCTCGCCTTGTTCGTGACGATCTGATAGGCCCAGGCCCTGAACTTCGCGGGATCGTTCAATCGGGAAATGCCCCGAATAATACCCAGCCAACTTTCCTGTGTCACGTCCCATGCCGCCTCGGCGTCTCCTGTTAGGTGGTACGCGTACCGCCACAGACGCTTCTGCCAGCGCGAGACCAGCATCTCCAGAGCCTTGACACGTCCGCTCTGGCAGTCCATCACCAGTATTTCATCAACAACTTGCTCGACTGACCGGCTCATTCCATCTATCATAGTCTGTCTTGCCTGCTATGCGGTTCATTTTGTGAAGAAATTTCTCGAACGCAACGGTCCGTCCCTACGCCAGATTGCCATTGCAGGGTCCGCATTGTGTCGTTATACTTACCAGAACCAAAAGCAGAACTGAAAACTCAGAACTCAAAACTATTTTGGAGAGGTGTCCGAGTGGCTGAAGGAGCGGCCTTGGAAAGGCCGTGTAGGGCTTGTCCCTACCGCGGGTTCGAATCCCGCCCTCTCCGTTAGATCTTGCCTGCAAGGGACCAACGCCTGTACGCGGTTATAGACTTCGCCACCATTGAGCCCAAGGTGCTGGCGTTCAGCTACCACATAACCTTGTGATCTGCGCATCGCGGGCGGAAAGAATCCCCCCGGCTTTTTCTTATTCTAAGTGAGTTGGTGGCTAAATTCTGCTTCGCTATGTGATCGCCGGCCGCTGAAATCTGCCGATCATTGGCGGATACGGGCTAACTGCTCGATGTGATACGGACCACTCCAGGTATTCTTACTCACCGGCAGCAAATCCATTTCCAACTGGCTCTTGTAGGCTGGCGGCACCGGCTCAGAAAACAGTCAATCCGAAGCTACTAAGCGTTGGTCTTTGAACGGTTACGCAATTTTTGATAGAATTGTGTTTGCATCCATTGGTTTCGTGACCAGCAGTCATGAGGCTGAGATGCAAGACACCTGTTCTTGAGAAGAAGCATGACTGATGTCACTCGCATCTTGAATGCCATTGAGGCCGGCGATAATCGAGCTGCGGACAGACTGCTTCCTCTGATCTATGAGGAACTGCGTCTTCTGGCGGCTCGGAAGTTGTCGCAGGAAGCACCCGGCCAGACGCTTCAGGCGACAGCATTAGTGCATGAGGCGTACATTCGGTTGGTGGGATTGGAGAAACAGAGTTGGGCCAGCAAAGGACACTTCTTCGTGGCTGCGGCAGAAGCTATGAAACGTGTCTTGATTGATTACGCAAGGCAGAAGAAGAGCCTTCGGCGTGGCGGCGGCCATAAAAGAGTTCCGCTCGACGACGTAAATGCACCTCAGGATGGCCTTGCGGTTTCCGACGATTTGATCGACTTGGATGAAGCGTTGGAAAAGTTGTCCAAGATAGATCGGACCAAAGCCGATCTTGTCAAACTTCGATACTTCGCGGGTCTGACGGGCGAGCAGGCGGCCAAGGCACTCGGCATTTCTCATGCTACGGCTGAACGATACTGGGATTATGCCTGTTCGTGGTTGCGGCTTGAAATCCTCAGGAACCGTCAGAAGCGTTCCTGCTGAGAATTTTTTCGGGAATCGACATTTTCCTGAGGGAATTATCCAGCCAATTTACGCTTCTATATCATAGAGCCATCGTGAGGAAAGACTCATGGTCAACAAGTCGAAAAGTGAAGAAGAGATTTACTACGCTGCTCTTCAAGAGCCACCCGAGGGGCGGTCAACCTATGTTAAGGATGCCTGTGGTGATGATTTGGAGCTATTAGAGCGTGTAGAATCTCTCCTGAAGATTCGAGAAAATAGAGACAACTTTCTTGAATCTCCTGTCTTCATAGACCAAGGTCCTTTGGACGACCTTCCAGAAGAATCCCCCGGTACGGTCATCGACCGCTACAAGCTCCTGGAAAAGATCGGCGAGGGCGGCATGGCCGTGGTCTATATGGCCGAGCAAGAAAGGCCGATCGGCCGCAAGGTGGCTCTGAAGATCATCAAACTGGGCATGGATACAAAGCAGGTCATCGCCCGTTTCGAGGCCGAGCGGCAGGCTTTGGCTATGATGGACCATCCCAATATCGCCAAGGTACTCGATGCCGGGGCTACCGAAACCGGCCGGCCATACTTTGTCATGGAGCTGGTTACGGGTGTTTCTATCACCGAATACTGCGACAAGAACGAGCTGAACATGCGTGAACGGCTGGCCTTGTTCATTGAGGTCTGTAACGCCGTCCAGCACGCCCACCAGAAAGGCATTATCCACAGAGATATCAAGCCCTCCAATGTGATGGTCACGCATCGTGACGGCACACCCGTTCCCAAGATCATCGACTTCGGCATTGCCAAGGCCACAAGGCAGCGGCTGACGGAAAAGACGCTGTTCACCCGTTACGCCCACATCATCGGCACGCCCGCATATATGAGTCCGGAACAGGCAGAGTTGAGCGACCTGGATATCGATACCCGCTCCGACATCTACTCACTCGGCGTTTTGCTCTATGAGCTGCTGACCGGGACGCCACCTTTCAGCGAAGAGCAGCTCCGCAGAGCAGGCTATCTTGAGATGCAGCGAATCATCCGGGAAGAAGAACCGACCAGGCCGTCCACTATGTTAAGCACCCTCGGCGGAACGCTGACGGAAATAGCGAAGCACCGCGGCTCCACGCCTGACCTTCTGCGAAAAGCGATTCGCGGCGACCTGGACTGGATTGTGATGAAATCCTTGGAGAAGGACCGCACTCAGCGCTACGAAAAC
>Ga0180433_10001304_pt1 | contig 41851 bp, 29 predicted proteins | sample SS_ome_8_FD_132980 | JGI IMG/M metagenome (GOLD analysis project Ga0180433, IMG submission 132980) | Hypersaline lake sediment archaeal communities from the Salton Sea, California, USA - SS_1_D_1 metaG | ecosystem: Environmental > Aquatic > Non-marine Saline and Alkaline > Hypersaline >...
TAGAAAAGTTTATGCCTCGGTCTATACATGCTGTAACAAAAAGAGGTTTTGAACTGAAAACTATGCTTTTTGTTCTAGCATATGCTGTTAGTAGAATAAGTTGTTAAGGTAACAACTTAAGTTGTATTAAATAGATAAGAAAGACAAAAAATACCTTAAAAGCATCTTGTTGATATATAATACACGAAAATGTGGCAGCTAATTCATTATATTAGCTACCACATGTTTATGTAAGATTTTATTTATCTGCTTTTTTATGTACTTTTAATATAAAATTGGTTGTTACCAATTCCCAATCATGTTCCTTACTGCTGCATATTGGGGCCCTACAAGTATTGCTTGTACTCGGGGGAGTAAACGAGCTCTTAGAGCTCTAGTAATATTGGTAATCTTCTGTGTAGAACCATCAGAAAATGTTAGGTATATGAAATCTAAGTTGTTATTTCTTCTATAATTAACTTGTACACTGAGTAGTAATGGGCGTTGACGCCGTGCATTTCTAGCATTCCTTACAAGATTTTGTAGTTGTGTTATATTGTGTGGGGTACGATTTCTTAATAGAATCATAATCTTCCTACCATCATGGTCTATCTCAAAATCTGCAACAGGCACATTTTCCAAGGTATTAAGTGCATACGTCAACTTTCTCTGTCGTGGTGTTGGTTGTCGTCGTTGCCGTTGTTGCATAGCACTCGAAAAATTGAAACCTACTAGCGTTAACATTGTAAAAAATAATAATACTTTCTTCATACTTTTCCTTCCCTTTAAGGGTTTTTAATAATCCTCTCAATTTATGACTCAAATATAATTTTGAAAACCTTATATCCCTCCTTTCAGCCTTCAAAAAGAAAATTTCACAAAAAAACCCCCCCCCTAAAGGGGACAACTCTCGCTTTTATTTTATATTAGCAAAACTTTTCCGGCAAAAACAAGAAAAAAGTTATTTTTTAAGAAATTAGACAAAAACCCCTTTAAATAAGGGGCCTCATACCCCCTGCATACAAAGGATGCAGATTACCTATATAACTGTTTCATTATTTTAATAACCTTTTTTGTTCAAAATAGTCAATAAATTAGTTAAATTGTCCCTAAAGATTCTGTATACTTAAGGAAAGGTGGAAAGAGGAAGAGATAATAGTCCCTACATTCATTAACTTTATCTCAAAAAATTTTTATGGTTAAATCAAAAAAGGTCCTGATGAAAATAATAAAGCTCCTCTTGCTACTTGCAATATGCACCTTCACGATCAATAACCCCAAAGTATATTATGTCCCTGGCCCCAACCCAAATGAGATAGTAGAAATTATTGTCCCACATGTTTTTGATGCTTGCTTATTTTTAGAAACAATAAAAGGAGGGGAATTACTCTCAGCAGCAAAAGGAGAGGTCGGGCCTTCTATAAAAACACTCGCGAAAACAATCATGCAAGAAGAAGCTGCAATCGTCAGCACCGATTTGATCAATGCACTAAAGTTTCTTATCGATAACCAAGACACCATCCCCGTTAAAATAAAAAAAAATGAAATTAAAAATGTTACCTATAAAGAAGTTATTGCAAATCTTATCAATAATGAAAAATGGGAGCGTAAAAAAACAATAGATAACAACTTTGTTGTCCTCATACCAAAAAAAAAATACAAAGATATTATAACGAATGACGATAGCTTCTTAGAACATTTAGAACTTAATAAAGATATACTTGAACCGGTAGATATAACAAAAACAAAAATCATTGGCAATCAGACTATAGCGCTAGAAACGCTTGATAAACTTTTTTTAGATAATAATACTATCACCAGAAGGATCATCCTTGTAGCACATGGCGAAAAAACAAAACAAATAGCTCAAACACAACAAACACCGTTACAAATGATACCGGAACCTACTAGCTCTATTGCCCAGATGCCTCCTCAACAATTCGCCCAATTTTTATTGTTGCTAAAAAGAATTGGTTGCAGCTACCTACAAATCATAAGCTGCTTTACAGCAGGATGGAATATTCTTGCGGCTCAATTGCAACTTGTTCAAAAACAAACGCTAATTATAAAGCAGTTTAACCAATTATCTGAGCTAATACCATTTATTACAGACATTACAGGAGTCCCCGACTCCCCTACCAAATCAAACCCCTTCTTTGCATCCAACCTTTTTTTTACAGAATTGAATAACCTGTTTCAAAAATTAAAAAAGGGTGCCGTTGAACAGCTACTAGTAGATATTATGCAAACAACCAACTATCTGATCTATCGAATTATGGAACACAAAGAAGCGCCCTTATACACAAGAGAAATCACCGCAAAATTACAGCTCATAATCAAGGATATACAACAACATTTTTCAAAAAAACAAATAAACAAAAATATCATTACAAATTTTTCAAAAAAAATATTTGCACTAAAAAAAGAAATTCTAGAACTATATAGACAATGGTATACAAAAGGGATAAAGCAAAAAATAATAAAAGATAGGACTCTTGTGCCTCTCTTGCAAGAGATACAAAAAGAGATCAATCAATTGCAAAGAGATTTACAAGAAAAACATATGACAATCGATATTAAAGAAACCGATCTAACAACCGGAAAAATATGGGAAGAAATGATTGGAGAACAACTCAATCTTCTAGAAAAAAGTCCTTGGGTACTCCAAACATTTGCAGCAATACTCCCGCTTGTCTGCGGATACAGCATCGGTTCATATCCATCACTGAGACTTCCTGGACTACCCTTTTTTAGGGCAAGTAAATCACCAATCACACAATTCATTACCTATACCACACTCATACAAGCAAAAGGGAATCTCATTATAAATAATTATTACGCTCTTTTATATCTCACTTTTGTTAATGCCACACTTACCTTTACCAAAGAAAAGTTAACCAAAATAATTCCTATGATTGCAGGGCCCTCACGTTTTTTCATCAATAAAATAATATTACCCAAGCAAAAAACAAAATGCGATGCTAACACGCTATTCAAAAAGCTTCTTGTATCATTTGGCTATGAGGAAGACATCTCCCCCCGACTCTTTTTTATCAAAGAAATAGAAATTCCTACAGAGGAAGGGATAGTCAGATGCAATGGTGTTGCCATAAAAATTGTTTCCAAAGAAAAAGATGAGTTAGATGAGATATGGAAAAAACAATTAAAAAAAGATCAAGACCATGCAAGACTGGCCCACTGTATATTCATGCAAAAAGGTGCATGTTTTCACGCTACCTATTTGCCCGACATAACACCAGAAAATGATATCACTATCACTGGTTCTGATAGTACACATTACAGCAAAAACATTGCTCAATGGCTAGAAGAAACCATTCCTGCCCCACAGGCATTATATGAGGCAACTGCTGGCATTGAATCAGAAAGAAAAGTTAAAAGACAAATTCTCAACTGGCTAGCAAAAGAAAAGCTCTCTCAAATAAAAGAATATGAGAAAGAATTTGAGAAACAGTTTGATGTTCTTATACAAGAACAAAAGACACTACAAGCAATACTCCTGAACAATCTTATGAAAAAACAAAACATTACATCTCGTATAAAATTAGAGGGACAACAAATACTCTCTGAGTTTAAACATGCAGCAACATTTTACCAATTTCCTCTGATACATAATTTACAAAGGATCGCACAAAAAGACATCAAGATACTTGTAGCAATGCTCAAACATCTTGACCAAAAAGAACCCTGCAAAATACAATATGAATTTGACCAACAATTACAAAAAATAAAAGAACAGATAAGACAAGAAAAGCCTCATCAAACAACAATGATCATACTACATAAAATGTACCACTTAATCGAAAGTATAAAAACAAATATAGATACAACTCGAACCATATGCAATTTTAAACAAAAAGAAATACAAGGGATATTGGGAAAAAAAGATAAAAATTTTATAAAAATAATGCAGCAAACTATACAGACGCAACAAAACCTACAAAAGAAAATAACGATACATAAAAAATCTATAGACACTAAACTGTTTCTTATAAAACAATTTACAGATGAATCAATTGGGCGCTTAATGGAAAATGCAGAAGCACTTTATCAAACATATGAAAAAGCAGGCCTCTTGTATCATTTTAATATAGAGTTGTTATTCCCAACCATACACTTTACTGTAAACACGTTAAGAAACTTCAGAAAAGCATTGCAAACAAAAAATTGTCACCAACGGCAAAAATCAATGCTAGAACTTTCACAACAAGGAGACTCCATAATACATACACTAATGGAAAAACGAAAAATGATAGAAGCACAAACCCCTACTAACGTACAAAGAATATTTGAAAACGTGGAAACCCTTTTGTTAGAAACAGTAAAAAACGTAGAGAGAACCTATAAAAAATGCTATCCAAAAAGTAAATTAATTAAATAGAACTCAACTCAATAACTTGGTTACATCAAGATATGATTCCTCTTTTTTTGGCCATAAGACAAACCCAATTTTTTTCAAGTCCTCAAAAATAAATTTATTTTTCAAAGGGATTCGCGCCTCTACAAAATTACACTTTTTGCATTTTAACCACACTTGTACATTTTCTACCAATTTTTCAATTTCCTCCGGTGCAACCTTCTCTTTTTCAAAGAATATCTTAAGTATTCTTCCTATTTTTCCATAATGAGTGCAATACAAAAACCCCAAAATTTCATCTTCCTCCGTACCTCCTTTGCTTAGGAGTAAACGTATAGTTTCTTTATCTTTGCCCAACGGTCTTTTTGCTTTGGATAAAAATAGTCCGCCATCATCTACATCCAGAGCCTTTTTATTTTTCTCTATAAATGTTAATAATGATGATTCATCTTTCTTCTCATCATACTTCTTTACGATAAGCTTTTGCATAGAACATGCTACAGAGAAAACAAAGCAACAAAGAATTAAAATAATACTATTATGAAAAAACATATCGGCCCCCTATAATAATAACCTATTTTTTTATTACCGTTATCATAGAAGCAAGAATAAAAAAAAGCAATAAAATGGAAAATTTCAGAATTTTTGATTTATACAAAAATGTAAACTATTGCATCACAAAGACACATTTTTTTAGACTTGAAATATAAAAACAAACTAATCCTTATAAGGAAAATAAAATAAAAAAATACAAGGTTATGATAACATTTGAAGATCTCACCTCACCTACCCCTCAGAAGAAGATGTAGAAAGCGCAGAACCACTTTCCCCAGGAGAAATGCAGCGACTGGAAGAAGCATTTAGAGTAGAAACTGAAAAAGAAAAACGACAACAAAAAAACTAATAATCTACTATTTATATCTTATCAATCTTCTTGCCCGCCAAGAATAACAAGATTCCTGCAGCAACAGACGCATTATAGGAGATATCAGGAAATCGTTGGGGAAGGGTGATTTTTGTTCCATATTTCAAAATATTTTTTGTAACACCAAAACCTTCACTACCAACAACAATACATAGTGGCTGATCATAGTCACAAGTAGTTGCGTCTTCACCATCAAATGTCGCTAGATACATACGATACCCAGCTTCTTTCAAAAGTTGTGCCGCATTCTGTGCAGATGGTGCAACAAAAATTTCTACATGTTCTGCCAACCCAGCCGATGCCTTAAGGGCAACCGCATTAAGAGGTGATGAACCCTTCTTTGTAACAATCACACCATCAACTCCGGTACAATAAGCTGACCGTAAGATTGCCCCTAAGTTACGGGGATCTTGAATACTATCAAGCATTACCAAAAACTTTTGCTTTTGAGGATGAAAGAATTTTTTTCTGTAAGGATACGTATGGGCCCACGCTACAATCCCTTGGTGATCGGTAGTCCCTGCAAGCCGGTGTAATACATCTCGATTAACATATTGAATAGCTACCGGATATTTTGGCATAAGCCTTGCAATCTGCCCCCATGCCTTTGGCTCCGGACGTGTAGTGTATATCGATATGAGTTTTCTTCTTTTAGCCTTCAACAATTCTATAAGCGGATTAACGCCAAAAATAAGTTCCCCGACCTGTTTACCTTTTCTTGCCATAGTATCATAACCCTTTCACTTTGTCCCAATATAAGCAATAATTAAGCATATTCAAACTTTTTATACGAAAGCTCTTCCCATGCTGTAGTTTACAGTTTACCCTTTATATCGCAATAAATAAACCGGTCTTGAAAAATATGCAAAAAGTGATATGATATAGGTAGGTATTTTTTTCTACGGATATACCGATTAAACCATATCAATAGGAGACTTTTAAGGCATACAATCTGTATTGCCACAATTAGAATAAAATAGAAAAAAAATAAATTTGTGTTGTGTCGTTGGTAGTTAACCCCCATAAATCAAAATAACCTAAGGAGTTAAACTATGAATAAGAAAACAATATTGCTATGCGTAGCCCTTACATCCGCAGTAGCATCTACCATCCCATTGCAAGCAAAACTGGATCCATTCTTTGATGCATTTGATGATTTTGATGCACCATTTATAAGAATTGATCAAGAATTGCGCAAAACCAGACATCAAATGAACAAAGCATTTAAAGAAATGAAAAACCGCTTTAAACAAGACAACTTCCAAAATCGCTTTCATATGATGCCAAAAAACAATGTAAAAATAAAAGAAAAGGATAACAAAGCAATTTTAGATATCAAATTAGGCAAAGGCGTTAAAGAAATTGATGCAACCATTAAAGCAAAAATAGACGGCTACAAAAAAGATCAACTTATTATCAAAACAACAAAACCTAAAAAACAATACGTTGCAATCAAGATAAATGGTAGATTAATGTCTATATATCATCAATCTGAAGTAATAAGAGAAATCGAAAAAAAAGAAAAAGCAACCCAGAAAAAAGACAAAAAAGAAACAACAATAAAAAAAGAAACGATCAGTTGTGGCTTTCATAAATCAAGCTCTACCATAACCTTAAAACATAAAGTAGATCTCAAAAAGGCAAATGTTGAATATGACGAAAAAAAAGGTACACTAAAAGTCATCATTCCTTGCCTTGAAAGACAAGAAAAAAAAATAGACGTTACTATTAAAAAGTAAAAAAACGAAATACCGATCCTTCGCTTGCTACGGAGAATCGGCAAGTTAAACCCCATATACGAGCAAAAGATGAAAAACTACCGTACCTGGATTGAAGTCAGTAAAAAGGCACTACGCAACAATATCAATCAATACAAAAAAACCATTGGGGATAATATCTTAGCACCGGTCATAAAGGGTAATGCCTATGGCCACGGCTTAATGGAGGTTGCTCGTATATGCCAAGAAAATGATAATGTCGGTTGGCTTTGTGTTGCTACAGCAGAGGAAGCTCTTACGCTCAGAAAAAACAACATAAGCAAACCGATTCTTATTTTAGTGTATATGGGAAATGATCTTGAACAGATAGCGCTACATAATATTGCAGTAACCGTACAAGATAAAGAAACAATAAAAAAACTACATGCTGCAGGAAAAAACGTTGGAAAAAAATGCAAAATTCATATCAAGATAGATACAGGACTTTCCCGACTCGGCGTTTTTCCACAACAAGCACTCAACCTCATAAAATATGCTCAAACACAAGGGAGCATTCAAGTGGACGGGATGTGGACCCACTTTGCCGAAGCACAAGAACCGAATAGAACATTCACAAATATTCAAATTTCACGTTTCAATAATTTGATAGAAAAATTAGAACAAGAGGGAATAAAAATTCCTATAATACATTCTTCCAACTCATCAGGAACAACAACGGTAGAATCGAAATATGAAAACCTTTTTAGAGTGGGGGTGGGAATATATGGATATTGGGCCTCTGAATATATAAAAGAAGTAACCAAAAAAAAGTTTCCAGAATTTTCATTGCAACCAGTCCTCAGTTGGAAAACGACCATTGCACATATAAAAAAAATTCCAGCCGGAAGCTTTATCGGATATATGAGAACATGTCAGGCAAAAAAAGATTCTTTGATTGCCAACATTCCCGTTGGGTACCTTGACGGATATGATAGACGATTATCTAATTCATCACACGTTATAATAAACAATCAGTCTGCAAAAGTTGTCGGATTAATAACCATGAATATTATTTCCGTCGATGTAACCAATATAAAAGATGTACATATTGGCAACGAAGTAACCTTAATTGGAAATACAAAAAACATTACCGCCTCAGAGCTAGGGCATATAGGCAATTTCAACGTAAGAGAACTAACAACAAGACTTAACCCCACCATTCCACGAATAATTGTTGATTAAATAAGTTCATAAAAATTCCAACTTCCTTTATACTAAAATAACAACATCAAAAAAACAATGCTCTCCGCAGCAGAGACTACGGGGCATCTTATACGGACGCGACGCTTTTCATCCCCGCATCAAAGATGCTGAATACCCACGCGAAGCAAAATAAATAATTTGAAAACTAGACGTAAGGACCATATGTACTGTTTAGAAGGTAACCAGAGTGTTGGAAAGTCCACCTTTTTGAGACTCTTAAAACAACATTTTTCATACATTGATATAGAATATGAACCATTAACATGCTGGCAAAAAAAAAGAAGCGGAGAATCTTTGTTGGGTAATTTTTTCAATGATTTACCACGATGGGCCTATACGCTCGACACTTTCGCATTAATGGTACGAGTAAGAGAACATCTAAAACAACAAAATAACCCAAACAAAAACAGAGTCTTTGAACGATCGATTTATTCTGGTTACTACGGATATGCTTATTGTGATTACACCTTGGGTAGCATGACAAACATGGAATGGGCACTCCATAATGAATGGTTTGATTATCTTACCAAAAATTGTACTCCTCCTTTAGGGTTTATCTACTTACGTGTAGATCCCGATGTTGCATATAAACGCAGCATCAAAAGGAACCGTGAAGAGGATAAAAATGCAAAGCTCGAATTTTTAACTCAGCTAGGTAACCATCATGACAACTTTCTTATCCATAAAAAAAATATTATGGAAGAACTTAAAGATGTACCGGTATTAATTTTAGATTGCAATCAAGAATTTGAAAAAGATAAAAAAGTATTATTATCACATCTGGATAAAGTACAACAATTTATGCTTGATACACAAATTCAAGTACCTGGAATTAAGAAACAACAAGATATTTCTTCTTCCCTTTGATTTTATGAAGCAACAGTAGCACGTTTTATACGTGCGCTGTTGCTTGTTATCTTACGCAAACTTGTCCATCTCGCATATCTGGATCATTTTCCATATCACTACATATATATTGCAAGTTCCGTATTCTTTTTGAGAAACTTGGATGCGTCTCAGAATCTCTATCTTTATATTTTGATCTCATTCTTTTATAAATACTCAACAAAGCTCTTGCATATACAATAGAATAAAGCGCAGCCCATGTATCTTCCCTTTTTTCTTGAAAATGTCTTATTTTTTTTCTCACCGCCTTAAAAACTTTTGCGGTTATTCCTTTTGTACCTGCTGGCTTTTCATAAAAATTTTTAATAACAGAGCCTAGAAATCCATTTGATTTTTTACCGTACCATTCATAAAACTTTTCTAAAAAATAAATAAATTCATCATCAGAATTTACAATATGCCCTAACTCATGCAACAAGGATGCCTCAATTTCATTAGGAGTATCATTGGCTAATTTATTTTCAGATACATAGATAGCAGAACGAGACGCATGCAATCGACGACCGCTTGATTCATTTCTGATTAGGTCTACCTTACCAGGATTCATATTAATTTTTTGGAAAAGCTGTAATGCTAAATTCTTAAAATTATTACTCAATGGCTGCCCATTCCTTCTTTCTTCTCTTTTTAAATTATCTTCAAATGCATCATACTTGTAGCGATAATTTTGCATAAAATCCATCCATTCAGCCTTGGAGACACCCAATGTATCTAGCATCTCATTTTCAAGAATTTGCCACTCATTTGCTAACTGAGTCTCATACCGCGCAACAACTGCAGGCTTGCCAAACATTGTACAAAAGCTAAAAAGAAATATGTATAAAAAATTTTTTATATAGGGTTTCATTTTCTTTCCTTACTATTAAAACCTACCAATTTCTTGCTATAAGTATACCCCCTAGAAAGACAAAAAACAAAGGCTTATTTGGGAAATCAATACAAATTGAAATTTGCATTTAGGATGAAAGGGCGATGATCTTCAAGTGTTTAATTAAGGTGGAAATAATTCTTTGATATACCTGTTCGCCCCAAATGCCCGCCATAGAGCATCCGTAACTTTAGCAAAAGAAAGCAGGCGGGTATATCGAGGAATAGATAACACCTTATAAAAAAATAAACATACTTTGCATTTGCCTTATCTTACATTTTTTAAGGATTCACAACCCTTCGTTACAATTTTGCTGTAGCAAAATTTACTCAGGGACGACGGGAGGAAATACTTTTTTTACATGTGATTAATGTATTATATAAGCACAAAATATCAAATAATTCATTATAATTTTTAATACATAAGGAACTTTAATTTAAAAATTAAATATTATTCCAATATAACAAATGAATCCGCCCCCTCAAAAATCCAGCTTATGCAAAATCAATGCAAAAACAAGCAAGTTAACAGAGAAAAAACCATTTTTAATCGCACCAAACAGGCTGAAGGGCGATGATACCAGATTTACTGGAAGCTTAACCGCATAAGAAGCTTTTAACTCTGGCCGAAATGGCGTTGAAGCTTGATCTACTGACTGCGCAACTTTTTGACAAGCACGTATCCCAAAAAAAGCGCCCAATCCTGTCGCAGAATATTTTACTAGCGTGCCAGTTGTACTTATGGTGTCAAAAATATCGCAATGCACGCAAGGCGCAAAGCATAAACAGTATACTAGCGCCAAACATTGTATAAGCTTTTTCATGGCTCCCCCTTGTAAAGATAGATCTATAAAAAGTTTACATGCCTCGTACTATTTTTTCAATAGTTTTGTACGAGCTTGCATATTGACTATCTCTTTTTTGGTAAGCACCTCTTCATTTAGTTGGTTGATAGCTAGCAACTCATCTATCACAGCCTTTCTTGCAAAAAGCGGAATATCACTATTGTCCATACCAGTTGTCACTTTTTCTTTTGCTCGCGCAATTCGTGCCGCCGATGGATTTTGGGTACCAATAAGATCTTTGAATTTTTGTACATTATCTTGCAAGCGCTTTGCTTTTTGTAGCTGAAACTTAATTACCGTATCTACACGACGATTGCCATCATTTCTACCACTTATACCTTCATACTCATCCTTAATTTCAGCACCAAGATCAATTAATGCTTTTACTAGATGTTGATCCTTAGCCTTTGTGCATGCAAGAAAAAGCGGCGTATTATTTTCATTATTTTCTGCATTAACATCTGCTCCTGCAAGTACCAATTTTTTTACACGGTTTATTGTTCTACTTGTTGGTCGTAAAACCGAACAAATAGTATGCAAAGGAGTATTTCCGGCATTGTTTTTCACCGCAGGATCTGCCCCCATTCTTAGTAAATAGCCAACAAATCGCCCCTTATGAAGAATTGTATTTCCTTGAGTATCAGACTCGTTAACATAAACCTGGCATTGTTCAAGAAGATATCTGACAATCTCATACTCTGTCGCAATATGAATTGGCTTGAGCCCATCAGCATTGTCCGCACTTACATCTGCTTGTAACGCTATTAATTTTTTAACAATCCCAAGCCGTCCTCGTAGATTTACAACCTCGTCATCAAGGACAGGAACCTTAGTCAGAAAATAAAATGGCTTTTGACATGCTAGGTGAAGCAATGTATTTCTTTTATCGTCTAACGCATCAAGACGCGCACCATGATCACGCAACACCTCAAACATCTTTATATTCCCGTACTGGGCAACACAGCCAAGAGGGGTTTTGCCTCTGGGATCACGGCTTTCAATATTTGCACCCTTTTGTACCAAGAGTCTTACTATTCTTTTATGTCCTTTTACCAAAAAGGAGCGCTCTGCAATTTTATGTAATGCTGTTTTTCCTGCACTATCAGTTGCTCGAGCATTTGCCTCTGCATCTAAAAGCAACTCAACGATAGGTAAATGACCATTTTTTGATGCAATCAAAAGGGGAGTTTCATTTGTTGTACCACTTACCACTTCTACATCAACCATCGCATCTAATAAATACTTAACAACCTTTGTGTATCCATTTACAGATGCAATGTACAAATGCGTATTATGAGGCGGCTCTTGGATATCACCATTACGCTTCATGCCGCCAGCCTTTTCATCTACGTTTGCTCCTTTTTCAAGCAAATACTGTACAATCTCATCTTTACCATGTTCACATGCTACATATAATGGAATCAACTTTTGCTGTTTTCGCGATCCTCGCCCTATACTCATTCTTTTATGATAAATGTTATTTACATCGGCACCTTTTTCTTCCACAAGCCATTTTACAATGTCCAAATTCCCGTAGGCACACGCAAAGTGAAGCGGAGGACAACCATTCGTTATACCAACGCTATGTGGACCATCAATATTACGCACATCTTCCAAGATCATTTGTACACCCCGCAGACTTCCTCTTTTGCACGCTCCCTCAAGTCCACCTTCAGTTGGATCTTTCAATAAATTGTGAATAATATACGCAACAATACCTGCCGCCGCTATTGCAGGAACAATGTAATACAAACTTTTTGCATTCCAATTTCTGCGTACCGTTGCCATATCAACATTTGGGTATGTTGTTACTGACATTGCACACAAAAGGGATGCCAATACTATTTTTCTTTGTATCTTTTTCATATCAAATCCTCAGGAATCAAAAAACTCCATATTGTTTATTTTACTAATTTTTTCTCATCTTGCTTCTTTTTAACTCGTCTTTTCCTTCCAAACGCTTTCCCCCATCTTTTCTCCCACTTTTCTATCTCTTTTTTTTCTGATAATAATTTTTCCTTGAAGGTTGCCTTTTCTCTAAATATCTGTACATCACGTGCAGAAAATAAATTTTCATCTTTTTGCTGCAGCTCCAATAATTGTGGCAATACTTCTTTTTTTACTACCACAGGAACTTTTTTATTAAACATAAGATAGTTCACTTGTTCTCTGGCAATTCCTTTTTGCATCGAGTTAGCCTCTAAATGCTCCACTGCACTTTTGAGTTTTTTTCTATACATAATGTGATCATTAAGCAATGGTTGTATATGTTTATTACATTCCCCATCCTTATATTCATCTTTCACTTGGGCACCAAGATCTATAAGCTCTTGAATATAAATAGTTGGTTGATAATAAACATCTGTTCTAATCTTACACGCAAAATCAAGTGGCGCCTTTCCCTCATTACTTACGGCATTAAGATCTGCACCTTTAGAAATCAAATATTCAACCACATCTGTTATCCTCCTGAGAGGATTGAAGAACAAAACACTAGCGTTACCACATGCAAAATGAAGAGGAGTTTCTCCTTTATTGTTTCTTGCATGGATATCCGCACCTTTTTGAACTAAAAATTCCACGACACTTATAGGATCATCTTCTTCATGCGGAAACCTCGGACCAAGAAATCGGACAGCGTTATGTAAGATAGTATTGCCTTCAGCATCAGTTGCGGCAACATCTAACCCGTGCTCAAATAACAGCTCTAATATCTCAATCATAGCAGCATCAGACAAGTGTCCTAAAGGACTATCTGCCCTCTCACTACCAAAAGGCAACGCTAACCGCCCCTTAGAATCCTTTGCATCTGCCTTTGCACCTCTTTGCAATAACTCTTTAACAATTTCTTTGCAATCTCTTGCTCGGACAAATTTGTGAAGTTTTTTCTCTGTACTTCCCTCATTCAGGCAGTCTGTGTCTGAATACTGATAAATAGTATTATCACTTTCTAAATCTTCAAGCGCACCTGCATCCAATAAACGTTTAATTGTTTCCAAACCCCAAGCAACATATAAAGGTGTTACTCCTATATTATTTTCACTCACACGGCTTCTTGCTCTTACATCTACTCCTTTTTCAATGAGGTATGCTATTATTTGATCCCTTTTAGCACCTCTTACCTGAGTTATTGCGGTATGTAAAAGCGTCAATTTTGTAACACTTACATCCTGCCCTGGATAAGCCCATTTTTTTTCAAAAACAACATTGATATCCGCGCCCTTTTCCTCGACCATCCATTGTACAATTTCTTTGTTGCCATACCTACAAGCAAAATATATTGGTGGAGCGGTAGATATGCCATTGCCACCATAAAGATCACGATAATCAAATGTTACTGTATTGATATTATCAATATTTTCCAAAAACATTTTTACTTTTTCTAGATCTCCCTCACGGCAAGCATGTACTAACTTATCTCCAGAATTTTCTGTAGGTGTATCGGAAAAATAATAATTACGATGGTATAAAAGGTATGCAATAACACTCCCTACTGTAATTAAATATGTAGCAGCCACCCATCGTGGGACTTTCTGATCAGCCCATGATACTTCTGCCGGTGGTTGTTCTTCAACCGGATATAGATTTATACAAAAAGCAGCTATAAGTGCAACTGATAACCATTTTCTTTTTAGCACATTCATTTTTTATCCTCAAATGACTATTCATATTCCTTTAATAACTCACCGTTTCTATCTTTTACCTCTTTGGCCTTTGCAAAAGAAGCAACGTCTTTGTACGTTTCATCTTCCAAGAATGTTTTATCGAATCTCACATTTTCTATATACATCTTTAATTGTTGCTCTGAAACTAATTGTCCGTCCTTTTTATGTATCTCATACAGCTTTGGCAATACTTTTTTCTTTTCTAAAGCAGAGCCTCTTTTATGAATCATAAACATATTAACCCGCTCTCTGGCTATGCCTCTTTTGGTAGCAGATCCTTCATCTAATGTTTTGACTGCTTCAGCAAGATCCTTTTTATACGTAAGATGATTGTTAAATAATGTTATAAGATTTTCAGCAAGTGGTAGATCATTTTCTTTTCTTATTCCGCCATCCTTATATTCATCTTTTACTGTAGCACCTCGTTCTATGAGGTCACGAACAAAATATTTATTGCGGTTTCTAAGGTATTTTTGATCCATTCCAGTCATAGATGCAAAATACAAGGCATTTTTACCTTCATTACTTTCGGCATTAATATCTGCACCAAGAGAAAATAGGTAATCAAGTACTCTTCGACGCTCTTCTTGGTCTAAGTAACCTTGTAATCTTTTATTTTGACATGCGAACATTAAAGGAGTCTCTCCTTTATTGTTTCGAGCATGAATATCGGCTCCCTTTTCGATTAAAAATTTTAAAACAGATAATCTGCGACCACTCATACTCATAAACTTGAGATAGGTATGTAATATCGTATTCCCTTCCTGGTCAATTGCATTAACATCCAAACCATTCTCAAAGAAAATATTCATCACGTCTTTGATCTCATCTCGTGATAAAAACGAATTTCTCCATGCCCAACTAAAATGAATCGGTGTTCGGCCTTTTGAATCTCTGGTATCAACAGATGCTCCTTTTTCCAATAATTTTTGAACGATCTCTTTTCTTCCTCTTGCAGCTATATGAAGTGGTTTTTCTGTATCAGTATCCTTACTTCCCCACACCACATTATCACTCTCTACCTCAACTCCCTCTTGAGCTAATAATGTATCGACAATGGCTACGGCACCTCTATCGCAAGCACTATAAAGAGCTGTAACCCCAATATTGTCTCTTCTTTTCCCCCCCCTACTGTTTACATCTGCTCCTTTTTCAAGTAAGTAGCTCACCACTTCAGCGGTACTCAATCGGCATGCAACTTCCAATGGAGTCAATTTTTTAACATCGGTAAAATCTCTGACAATATATACACCTTCACACCTATGTTCAAACTCGAGATTTACATCCGCCCCTTTTTGGTCAACCATCCATTTGATAACATCTACATTCCGAGATCTACATGCAAAATAAATAGGAGGAGCGGTATCAGTGTATTCAACAAGTGCAAATCTATCTTCCCCAGACTTGCTAAACCGTACAGTGTTGACATCTCGCACCCATCTTAATAGAGATTTAACGCGTGGCAAATCTCCATCTTGACACGCAGCATCCAAATCAGTATCTCGTAAGTAAAAATAATAAAACAGATACCCAGCAATTGCCAAACTAGTTGCTAAAACGCTTAACCCAACAACTCTTTGCCGAGGCGTTAACTCAACAGGCTCAGAAACCTCCGGCACACAACAAAGGTTGAAAGATAATAAACTAACAATAAATATCACTACTATATTTTTTTTTATTAAGTTCATAATAATTTCCTATCTTTAATCAACCTTCGCCATGCCTATTTAACATAAATTAAACTAAAAAAAGTTACTTATTTATATCTTTCACAAAAAATATTAATTTCCCGTTCGCCAAGGCTTCGACGGGCAGGCAGGACGAACGGATTAAATATCTCAATATAAAAATAACTTATCATTTCAACCACCTTTTTCATTTTTAACAAACAACACTTTACCATTAACGTCTGCTATTTTCTTCTGCTTTGCAAACTCAAGTACACCCTTGAATCGTTCTTCTTCAAGAAACTGTTTATCAAATGCAACTTTATCAAAACATTTTTTCAACTCTTGCTCGGATAATAAGTTCTTACGATGCACTTCAAGCAGTTTTGGCAATAATTCTTTGCGTATAGCAGGAGCAACATTACTATTAAACAACTTAGCCTCTAATCTTAGCTTTGCTATTATTTTTTCTGACTGATTACCTTCTAGCAGATTTTTAATAGAACTTCCTACCTCAAGCACATGTACAATACCCGAACTATTTGCAGCAAAATAAAAAGCATTCTTCCCTTCATTATCTGTAATCGACATATCTGCATTTACAGACAATAAATAAGCAACAAGCTCCCGACGAGTTCTCATTTCACGGATAGACATTCCACGTATTTCTAGATTTCCTTCACAAGCAAACATCAATGCAGTTTTACCTGTCACACTTCTTGCATTAAGTGTTGCACCTACTGAAAGCAAATAGGTAACAAGGCGTAAATGTCCCCTTTTACAAGCAAGCATTAAAGGTGTTTCACCGGCAAGATTTCTCGCATTAACATGAGCACCTTTTTCAATAAGTGCACGTGCCCAAAATAAACAAGCCCCAGCATGAGATCGTATAACTTTATGAATCGCTGTATTACCTCCATTATCTCCCGCATTTATATTGGCACCGTTTTCCAAAAGAAAATCAACCATATCCGTATTACGGCCTCCTATTCCATATGCACACGTTACGGCTACATGTAAAGGGGTTTCACCAATACTATTTTTTGACTCAATATCAACACCTCTTGATAAAAGTTCTTTAACAACTTCTTTTCCACTCCCACCTGTGGCTATTCCGCTCCCATTTCTTGCTGCTGCATGAATAGGTTTTTCACTTATCACCTTTCTATGCACATTTATATGTGCATTATCGCTATTTACATCAGCACCTTTGTCTGCAAGTCGCTTTACAATATCCAAGTACCCATAAGTACAAGCACTATAAAGAGGAGTCTTACCTTGCCTATCTTCCCTTTTATGATGAATATCATTATAATAATATCGTTCATCTACGCGAGTATCCTTAGAAAGCAAATAGTCAACCATTGCTATTTTATCTCTTCTACTCTTGGTACTACCTACTACGCTATATAATGGAGCAACCTTTTTTTTTCCTATAATTTTGTTTCCACATATACACCCACATTCACCAAATGTACATGAACCAATACAATGTATATCTATTTCACAAACAGTGTTTACATCTGCTCCTTTTTCTTCTACCATCCACTTGAGAATATCTAGATTATCTGATTCACAAGCAAAATAAATAGGAGGACAATTTTTGAACTGACGGGAATCAAATTTTACAGCATTGATATCTTCAACATCTGCCAAGAAAGCTTTAACACGCTCTAAATCATTGGCTCTACATGCCTCTTGTAATGCATCTCCATCTTCACGCGGCTCTTCTATAAGTGCGCTACTTGTAAAATATTTATATAAAAAATACGTACAAAAAGCTCCGAATAAAATTCCGGTCCCATAGAATATATTTCTTGCATTAAAAATACCACGAGGTTCATTTCCACCACTTGTGATGGGGTACAAACTAAAAGATAGTGAACCCAAAAGGCATATTGTTAAAATTTTTCTTTTAATTTTCATAATTCCTCCAATAAAATAGCCCCACGACACAACAGCCGTGGGATATTAATTTTACTTATTTACTTACAATACCTGACCATTAATATCAGCTATTTTTTTCTGCCTAGCAAACTCAATTACATCCTTAAATCGCTCTTCTTCAAGAAACTTTTTATCAAATGCAACTTTACCAAAATATTGTTTCAAATCCTCCTCTGGCATTACCTCAGCTTTTTGTCGATGCAACTCAAGAAGTTGTGGCAGTGCACTTTTTTTGGCAAAAGGAGCAATACCTGCATTTTCCATCTTGGAGCGTAATGTATCTCTTGCAGTTATTATCTCTTGTTCTTCTTCTTTTTCTGCTAATCCTTTAATGGCATCATCAAGATCTCTTTTTTCGTTCATTTTTGCTTTTAACATTTCAAGAATTTGAGGAGTTGAATGACGCCTTTCTTCTTCCCGTCTTATATGCCAATACCTTACCTCTGCACCATGAGAAATAAGAAGCTCAACAATATCTTGCCTTCTACCTGAACAAGCCAAGTCCAATGCTGTTTTATTTTCATTATTTATTACGTTAACATCTGCGCCTTTTGAAATAAGATATTTTACAATTTCTTTATCCTTAGGATCACATCTATCTACTCCAAACCATCTATGGCCATCATGACATGCCTTCATTAAAGGTGTTTCTCCATAATTGTCAATTGCATTCACATCAGCACCATTTTCCACCAAGATTTTTTTCATATCCAGTTTTTTATACCCCATATGCAACGGTGTCCTGTTGCCTATATCTTTAGCATTAACATCAGCACCATACCGCAATAAAACACGCACTGTGGAAATTCTTTTTTCTGACTCTACCTCATAACTAGAAACAACTCTATGTAATGCAGTCATCTGCCCACGCCCACTTTTTACGTTAACCAATCGTCTATTTCTTCGTAATAATTCTTCCACAACTTCTGTATGGCCGCCTGCTGCCGCGACATGAAGCGGACTTGCTACATTATTAACTTCTAAACGAGCACCTTTACCTAATAATAATTTCACCACAGGCAAATGCCCCTTTTGGCATGCTGCATACAAAGGAGAATAGGTATATTCTGTTTCATCTCGCGTAACACTACAACGTTCATTGATATTTGCACCTTTTTCAATAAGATATTCAACAATTGCAAGATCTCCGCGAACACACGCAAGAGACAATGGACATCTGGTTACAGGCTCATCATGGACTACACCGCCGCAGCAACAACCACATCGTCCTAATTTTCTGTATGTATACACCTTATTGATATCTGCACCTTTTTCCTCAACCATCCATTTGAGCGCTTCCAATGTCCCGGTCGTAACCGCAAAGTGAATTGGTGGGCAATCTTTTCGCCAATGGGTATCATAGGTTGCCGTATTTATATCTTCAACTTCTTCTAGCATTTTTTGAACTTCTTCCAAATCACCATCATGACAGGCACGCCTGAAGATATCACCTTCCCATTCTTGGGTTAAATAGTTATACAGCGCATAAATGCACAACGCACCAATACCTACTGCCGTAACCGGCGCCATATATAACAAATTTTTTGTATTAAATCTACTTGCAAAAACCGGTGGCTCTACTGAATGTACATTTGCAGATAAAGCACACAATAAAGATAGTACCAATATATTTTTTTTAAACGTTTTCATAGTGAATCCTTATATTTTTTAAAAAATACATTTGTAACATTTAGATAATAGCATGTAATGTTACAAAATCTATGCTTTCTCCATTTATTAGAAACTACTTTTACATATAGCCCCTATTAGCATAAAACATATGAAAAGAACGATCAAATGGAGACTATCGAAAAAGGGCAAAAAAAATGACAAGCAGCCACAAAAGAGCCGCTTGCCATAAAATTATTTAAAAAATGTTAATTTAACACATAAAACTCAAGATATTGGCACATGATTCAACAGAAACGTTCAAATCCTCTTTTTCTTCTAAATCATCTACATTTACATTCTCTTTACGTTTCAAACTATTCACCAACCCTTCAAACTGCAAATCATTCATCAAAGTCGGTCCTTTCAACAATTTTTTATATACTTTTTTGCGTTTCATCTGTTTAGCAAACTCAAGTGCATCTATAAAATCATTGGTTGCTTTTTCATAGCCAGTAACCTTCCTACCAAATAAAACATCCCAATATGACCTTTGTCCTTTTAATTCTTTTAGCCACTCATGAAGCACATTCGTTTTATAAAGTTTAAAATTATTAGCAATAATATATGGTATCATACTGCCATCTGGGCAATGGATAACACTTGCCGTCAAAATGGAACACCCTCTTTTATCTTTCAATAAATGTTGAGCCGTAAATGTAATAACCGGCCTAAATTGTCGCTCTTTAAATATTCTGTTATTAAATAGAATTTGGTTACAATATGCTTGTATACTTTTTAATGGTAATACTGTTGGATATTTTCTATGAAATGTAACAAGATATAAAAAAGCAGATTGCTTGTCATATATAGCAACATTTTTATCAAGAATACGTTGTTCAATTCTTTGCAAGGCCTCTTTCACCGCATCTAAATTCAAAGCAAATTCATCTTGCGCAACTTCTAACTCTTCACCTTCTTCCTCTCCCTCTATTTCCTCTTCCTCTCGCTCTTCTGCTAAAAACTTAAGCTCCCTCACAGCCTTCTCTAAAGCTTCTGATTGTTTAAGAAGATTTTTTATAAAAGAAAGATTTTTCGCTTGTCCCTTCGACAACTCTTCTATCCTTGCGCCACTTGCTATAAGTAACTTTAAAATATTCAGTTGCCTATATACTCGATTATCACTTTTTTTAATGCAACAACATAAACCACAAAGAAATAAGAGCGGCCGTGTAATGATATCAAAAATACCAAGATCATCATACCCAACCAAACTAAATTGTCGCAAAACAAACTCTATAGGCGAAAAAGGAACCGTTAACCCATTATTACAAACAAAATTAACGTCTACTCCATTTTTAATTAAATAATATGCCGCATCATAATTTCCATCTTCACAGGCAGCAAAAAGAGGTGAAAAATCATTTTCATGCTCCGGATCTATCGCAACACCTTTTTGTTCGATAAGCCATTTTACAATACCCAGACTTCCAGAATGCTTTGGGATAAAACCAACGTAACGCATTGTACAAGCGTAATACAAAGGAGATCTTATCTTGCCCTCCAAACTCTTCAAGTGACAATCTGCTCCCATTTCATCCACCAACCATTTTGCTATGGCAAAATTGCCTGCAAAGCATGCAAGATGCAAAGGAGGTATTACATATTCTCCTGAATCATTAATATCTTCAATTTCTTCAAATATATTTTTAACTTCTTGCATTTTGCTTTCATCAAAAAGCAAAGTAAGTATTTCACCTGTTTTACGCCGTATTTGATCATTTGCATACCTGGGTATCATTAATGTAGGGATCTGGGGTATATCATCTACATACTGCATACTCGCATAATTTGAGCTAACAGGTAAAAACAAACAAATAAAAGCTAATAGTTTTAAACATTTTTTCAGTTTCATAAAATCCTCCAAAATTACCTACCATAAATTCAACCTAAAATACTAATTTTTTTATTTTCTAGTTTTTTGCTTAAAAATATTCGTTGAAAGAACGTATAATCATTATAATAATATACAATCCGATGATTCCTTTTGCTTATTTATTAAGCTCCTCTCCAATGTGTTTCTGTTAACTTTTCTTGGCCCAGCAAACTCTAATATCAGCAAAACAATCTCTTTAGGTAAAAACTCATATAAGTCATCATTTACTAATGAGTCATTTGCAAGCAATTTAAATGCTTTTGGTTCCCATAACTTCTTTGCTAAGTGCAGCGCACTTATATACTCATTTTTTGCCTTTTCATAATCACTTACTTTTTCTTTGCGCAACCATCTGCTACCATTTTTAAGACCAAATACAATTGAACCAAATACATCTTTGGTAGTACTTTTATTTCTGGATTCTTTCACGTATTCCTTAAAGAAAAATCTCTTTTTATACATTCCGCTTTCATACAAGATTTCTGATATCACTTTACCTTTGTATCCACCCGGACAATACCTAATTGCCGCCTCTAATAACGATTGCCCAAGAACATCCTTTACTCCATATTTTATTATAAAATTTTTTATCACATTATAGGTAACCCTAAAAAATCTTTCATTAAACATGATGCGGCTCAAAAAATAAATCATATCTTCATCTGATATTGGACTATATCCCATATCATAACACGTATATCTATGATAAATCTTAAATAACTTCTCAAGCATCAATTGTTTAGCCCGCATAGTATATGTGTCAAAACAGTCAAATAATTTCTTTATTTTTTCACAACAATTTTTACTTTTTTTATAAAGGCCTTTTTGTATATAGCTGTCAAGCTTATGAATAAGATCACGTTGCCTTTTATATATCTCAAAACCATACTTTTTTGTAAAGTAAGAACCTTTACAAAGATCATCAAAACACCAATTGGGCAAACAGCCTTCTTTAGGAGCACCTCTAACACCTAAAAGCCACTGTACCATTTTTCTTTGAGCCCTAACAGAGAAACAAGAGTCTTTCCCAACATATTTCAACCAATCGAAAAAATAACGCTTCTCTATCCCGTGGTGTGATACGTTTATTAATAACCAAGCTATTATTTCTCTTCTGCCCAAAAAGGCCGCGTAACTTAAAGCATCCATACCTTTTACGCAAAAATTTAAATCTGCTCGATCTTTAACTAACAACTTTACAATTGCAATATGATTGCCATATATGGCCTCAAAAAGAGGCCAGCCAGATACATCTTGCCAGTCAGATCCATCTTCACACCTACAACATACATAAGAACGCAACTCTAGATATTTATCTATATCACCATTGCGACATGCAAGCAAAAATTGCTTTCTTTTTTCTGACATAGGTTCAATTCTCTGCACCCTCTCTGATGCATATGAAACGCTACCAACTAAAAAAAAACAAGTTACCATCACAGGTAATAATTGTTTTTTAAAGAATTTCATGATTAAACTCCACGATATTTATTAATTATTATTCTTACTATACCGTTGGCCATAAACCTTTGTATTATCTAACTGTTCCGCTCCGACAAAGGACATAGTATGTGCAACAACCGCGGGTGAAACCTCGCTATCATACTTCATAATATCAAAATCATTTGTAGTTAATGCCAAATTCATCAATAATTTGAAATCCTTTTTGCGTTTCATTGCTTTAGCAAGTGCAAGCGCATTAATAAAGTCATTTCTACCCTTTTGGTAGTCAGTTGCCTTTTTATTGCACAACCACCGCAAGGTATTTTTACAATAGCCTCGTAAGCTTCCCCATTTGCATGCATCAACTAAGTGTCGTATTCTTCCCTTTTCTTTTTTCGTTTCTTTCAAGAACCTTTTACATAATCTTTGATTTCCATACAAGCTCCCATCGGTGCACATGAGCTTAGTGATAACTTTATCTTTTATGCTTGTAGGGCAAAAGATAACGGCTTCTTCCAATACTGACCGGTTAAATATATCTCTTATTCTATGCCTAGCTGCAAAACCTCTAACTGCCTCAAATGCCGGGTCACAGAAAAATCTTGCGTTATACAATGTGTGATTTAAACAATAAACGACATCTTCATATGCTATTGGCTTTAGTCTACGTTCACGATATGATTGATACACTTCATGCAATGCAACAACCACCGTTTGCTTTACATACATAGGAGTAGTATCAAGAGCAAAGAATCGTTTAATTTTTTTCAATATATTTGACAACTCTGGATCTAAAAATCCTTCTGCATCATATGCAGCTATCATCTTTTCAAGCTTGCAAACACAACTGATCAAAGCATCTTGATTTGCTTTTATTTTTGTAAGAAAAGATATCAATTGGGGGTACCTCTGGATAAAACGGCCGGAATACCCAAGGGGACCTATAATAGACCTAATATCCCAATAAGAAATAGGGTTATTTTTATAAAAAGCTAAATCGTTACTCGTTGGAACAACAAATCGTTTATTTATATCAATTCCATAAAAAACAAGTTTCTTTGTAACGTGTGCCCTTTGTTCATAAAGACCAAACTTGTGTATAAAAAATAATATGCCATTTATATTCTCATTAACATCAATACCTCGAGATAAAAGATAATCTACAATCTTTACTTGACGGTCTAATTCTGCTTCAATCTCCTTTTTTGATTTTCCATATTCATCTGCGTACTTAAATGATTTTAATAAAACATTTTTCACGTCTTCAAAATCATCACCTTCTTTATGGTATGCATGTATATCCAAACCTTTTACTTCAACTAACCATTTCACAACATCTATATTTGCATACGCACTTGCAATCCTTAAATGTCTTGGCTCTAATCGAGCACCCTTCTCATTAACAAGCCATCGTAAAAGCTTTACTTTATCTCCCGTGAATAACATACAAACAAGAGAAAGACAATCATTACCGCTTCCATCTTTTTCATGCAAATCCATGCCTTGTTCATCTACCAAATAGCTTATTATTTCTTTTTGACCCAAAGCTGCTGCTAAATGAAGACAATTCCAACGTTCAGGAATATAAGATCTAAAAAGGCGAGGACATTCAAAAATATTCGTATTGAAACCCATTCTAAATTGTATATTAGCACCTCTTTCCACCAATAACCTTAAAACATCTAAATGGCTTCCTATAATTGCTTCAAAAATAGGACGCCTATATTGCCAAAAAGCAAGTCCTCGGTGACCAAGCTCACAATTTACATCAACACCATCTTCAATCAATTGAAAGACTCTGTCTCTGTCTCCATTGCGACATGCATCCATAAATGCTAAGCGTTGATTTATTTCTTCCTCAGTCAGTTGTCTTTCATGTTCTGGAACTCCGTCCTCCTGCACCTGGTCCATGGTACAAGAAAAACTGCTGGCTAAAAATAAACCTATTGCCAACATATATAATATTTGTTTTTTAAAACATTTCATGATAAACCTCTATATCATTTATTTATTCAACATTATTCTTACTATACGTCTGGCCAAATACCATCTTGCTATCTACTGTTTTAGGACCAGCAAATTCCAAAATATGCAAAGCAAGTTCACGAGGAAATGCCTCAAACAAACTATCATTGATTAAAGAGTCATTTGCAAGTAAATTAAATGCCTTTGGTTCATATAATTTCTTTGCCAAATGCAGTGCGCTTATGTACTCATTTTTTACTTTTACATAATCACGCACCTTTTTATTTGACACTTTCATCCATAGCCATCGACCAACATTCTTAATGCCAAAATTAATGGAATTCAAAATAGCTTTTTTATATGTATCTTCTACTTGGGATTCTTCTATGTATGCTTTAAATAAAAATATATTTCTATATGTTTCATTCTCAAATAAAATTTTTGCTATTATTGCATCTTGGAGTTCATCTGGACAATAGCAAACTGCTTCTTCCAAGATTGATCGACCAAGAACATCCTTTATTCTATGTTTAATGACAAAATCTCTCGCTAATGCAAAATCAGGATCTGTAAAGAATCTTTTATTAAAAATGATATGCTCTAGGCAATATGTGAGATATTCATCTGAAATCGGATTATCTTCTCTCTCATAACACTTATGCTTTTCATAGATCTTAAACAATTCTATAATCATACGATGTTTTAAGCTCATAGTATTTTTTTCAGAATCAAAATGCTTTTTAATAACTTCAAGTTGCCTTCTTCTATATTCATTTGATAGATCTTCAAAACGCTCATCAAGATTCCTAAATTCCCTGCTAAATCTCGAATGAACAGCCCACCATTCTTCACAATTTTTAAAAAAATCATCATTTAACTCTGCAAAAATATTATATGAGTTAATTACACCGTGCTTGTTTGGCATTGTTTCTCGTAGCCCTCGAACACCCACAAGCCACTTAGCCATTTTTGCTCGAGCTTTATAAGGGTTATACCATTGAATTCCAAGATAATCTATCCAGTCTTTATTGTTATTGTCTAATTTAATATCTATACCTTGTTCCAAAAGCCATGCAATTATTTCTCTTCTTTCAAAAAATGCCGCGACATGCAAAATAGTAACACCTTGTTCAAATCTAACAGCTTTTTCACCAAGTACATTCACTAAGTACTTACCTTCGCTCGCGAGCGTATCTGTATAATTCCGCAAAACATTACTAAAATCATACCATGCTTCCAAACGATAGTTTATATCAGCACCTCTTTCAACTAATAATTTTACAACACCAAGATGGTTGCCATACACTGCTTCAAACAGTGGCCATTCTAATTCACGACGTCTATGAATCGTTACATTCTCGTGATCTTCATATCCCCATCCACTCAATCCATTTGGATTAGCTCCGCCATCGAGAAACTGAGCAACTTCTTCTATTTCTCCATTTCTGCATGCAAGTAAGAATTGCTTCCGTTGTTTCGTATCATATTCATTACTATGAAAAACTTCATGCTCCCAACCAATAGCTTCTCTTCTATTACATACTTCTTCAAAAAGATGCATAGTCTTCTTCAGATCTTCGTAAATCTCATGATCCTCCATCCCCTCATACTTGGCCATCTGTTCCCTTATCTGCTTACGCCTGATAGCATCCACTTTATTCATATCCATAGTATATAAACCCAGACTACCTAAAAGTAAACAACCTATTACCAATATACGTAACAATTTTTTTTGAAACAATTTCATGATTAAACCTCCACCATATTAATTATTGATTATATCTTTAATTTTCTTTTTTTCTTTTTAGGCTTCACTTTTTTATGCTTTGGTCTACCTTCCCAGTCCTTACGCTTCCTTTTCTTCCCACTCACCCTGAGAAGCTCTTTAGAGCGTATCAAAGGGTTTTTAGATTTAATTTTTGCGCTTTCAAAGGCTTTTGCATATGCATTATCACCTTTTTTATAAACATGGTCTTGTTGTCTTTCCAACTCCTTATAAAGTTTTCTTCTTTCTTCTTGCCCTTTTTTTCCTCTCGTGGTCTCTTTATCAAAATATTCTCTTGATCCTTTAATCCAATGTGCAACTTCTTTATTCCCCATGCTATTAGCAAGTTTTTCAAATAATTTTGCATTACCATGAAAAGGGACCTTAATATCATTTTTGATAATAAAGTCTACAGCATGTTTGCATTTTTTATTTCTAAGAAAACTAAAATTCACGAGAATGATATCACAAAAATCTCTCAAAATTGCTTTTTTAAGCATACGAGGATAATACCGACTCAATTTCACTAATCTTTCAAGAACCAACTGCTTTGTATATGGAGAAAATGTTTTATCATATACCATCATACGATAAATCTCATTAAACAGTTCTTCCACTTTTAAACGAGATGGTTCAATCAAAAGATCATCTATTTTTTTAGATATAAAACAATGTTTATCCCTTATTCCTTGTAAATATTGCTTAGTTAAATCCTGATTATGCCCCACACACGCTTTTACATCAGCTCCATGTGTAACAAGTAATGAAACAAGCTCTTTACTCGATACATGCAATAATGCATAATCCAACGGCTTTTTCCTTTTATATTCAGCGTTTACATCTGCTCCAGCAAACAAAAGAGACTTTGCTATATCATAATTATTTTGTATACAGGCTATTTGTAATGGAGTATACCCATGCAATGTTCTAAGAGTTACATCTGCACCATGTGCAATAAGAAAACTTACAAGTGCAACATTACCTTTTTCACAAGCCCAATGCAATGCGGTAAACCCTAATCCATTATCATATGCATCAGTTGAACGGGCATTTATGTCAACGCCTTTTTCAAGAAGATATTCTGCAAAATCAAAATTCCCCAATTCACAGGCCAGGAAGAATATATAGGGTTCATCATTGTCACAATGATTACTAATTAGGGCGCCATGTTCAACAAGACTTTCAGCGACTAAATCATATCCATGAATCAAAGCTAGATACAAAGGCGTAATTGCTGGATCATGTATCCTATAAGGATCTTGTAGGTTATAATTTTTACCTCTTAAAAAATCACCTGACTCATCCTTTCTACTCCATGATTGCTCAAAAGGACAACATGTAATATTAAAATGATTTTCATTTGAACAACCTGCTGCAACATTTATATCTACTTTTGCTTCCTCAATCAAAAAATCAACCAGATATGGATTACCACAATAAACTGCATAATGGATCGGCTGAAACAAAAGAAACGGCGCTCTTTGTTCGTTTGCACAGTTAACACTTGCACCCTTATCGATCAACTCCTTAGCCAATAATGTATTACCATGATAACAGGCCCAAAGTAACGGTGTAAGGCCATTATTTCCTGCAGTATTTACATCTGCACCTTTTTCAACTAAGAAAAAAGCAGGAACTCCATAATTGCGCTCACACGCAAGTAACAATGTAGTTCTCCCTTTACCGTCTTTTGCATTAATCTCGATATCACTACATTTAGTAAGCAAATATTTTAACATATCAATATTATTATAATCACTAAGCAATGAATAATTTTGCACAGCATAATGCAACAATGCATAGCCAACAAACGGTTCCCCCTTTTTATTTGCAACATTTGCTTTTGCACCACTTCCAACAAGATACTTCATAAGCTCAAGATCGTTATGATATGCCGCCCAAATAACTGGCGTACAACCATATTGATCTTTGGCTTCTATATCAAGCCCTTGTTCAATACACTCTTTAATTTTTTTAACATTATGAGACTTGCTAAACTGAAGCAACTGATTATCTTTATATTTTTTTACTGCTGCTTGGTAAATGCTTCTTTTTTTTAATCTCTGTTTCATCGTAAAAGAAAAAAATGAAATACCACACAACATTGATAGCATTAAAATAAATTTTATGCTTTTCATAATAAACCTCCGGACTCATATTAATAAAAATTATTATTATAAAAATTTTACAGTAGAACCTCCTACTATAGAATGCCCAATAAAAGGGCACTTAGTCTATTGTAAAGCATTTTCTCTTAAATCGCAAAGAATATTGAATCGCAAAGACATATATTACAAAAAGAATATTTTTTATTTGATTTTATAGAATCGATGCTTGCCAACTTTCACTATCATACCAGATTTCCAGGTGACTTCAGCTTTAAAATCCTTTATAGGCTCTTCATCAATAGAAACAGCTCCAGCTTCTAATAGCCGTTTTGCCTCAGAAGAGGATTTTACCGCCCCAAAAGCCTTTAAGAGCTCAACAATCCAAACAGAATTTGGAAAATCCGCAGGAAGCTCAAATGCTTGCGCTTTTGACAAATCTTTCTTCTGGAAAAGGTCCTCAAAGGTCTTGAATGCCTTATCTGCCTGCCCAGTTGACCAAAAGCGAGCAACTATCTCACGGGCCATCTCTTTTTTCAGAGACATTGGATTTAAACTCCCAGACGCAATTCGCTCCTGTAGTTGACTAATTTCCATAGAATCTTTTTGCAAAAGTAATGCAAAATAGCGCCACATCAGATCATCAGAAATAGACATCAACTTACCAAACGCTTGGTCTGCCGGATCATTAAGCCCTATAGCATTACCTAAAGATTTTGACATTTTCTGTACGCCATCAAGGCCTTCTAGCAGAGGCATAGTAAGAATAACTTGAGGTTCTTGCCCAAATTGCTCTTGCAAATGACGCCCCATAAGGAGATTAAAGGTCTGATCTGTACCTCCAATCTCAAGATCTGCTTCTAATTCCACAGAATCATATCCTTGGAAAATAGGATAGAGCAATTCATGAAAACCTATAGAAATATGATCTTTTATACGTGTGGCAAAATCTTCACGCTCTGTGAGTTTTGCTAAGGTCAGCTTTGCACACAACCGTACCATATCATCACATGACAACTTATCAAGCCATTCAGAATTATATCGTATCGTTATTTTTGAAGAATCTAGAATTTTGGCTACTTGTTCAAAATAGGTTGCTGCATTATATTTAATTTCATCCTTTGTGAGCGGAGGTCTTGTTTTTGATTTACCGGTGGGATCACCAATTCTGGCAGTAAAGTCACCAATTAAAAAAATAACCTCATGCCCCATATCTTGAAATTGCTTTAACTTTGATAATACCACGGTATGACCAAGATGAAGATCTGGCGCTGTTGGATCAGCACCAAACTTTATTTTTAATTTTTTTCCACTCTCTAATTTTTTAATAAGCTCATCTTCTGGCAACACAGCTTCTGCACCAAGGTTTATTTCTTGTACAGCAATTTGAACATCTATCTTAGCCATAGTAAAAACCAATCCTTTTTATAACGAGTATAAATATAACTTAAGAAACTCCCATAGCACCCGCTATTGAAGCTCCCAACTTAGTTATAAAACAAATAACGCGATACGGTAAGTGTAAATAATGTATACTAATAAATATCAAAAACATAGGAATTAAAATAATAAAAACATCCCTATATCGACCAAACACAGTAAACTTATCCGCAAAGGTCATCAAAACAAATCCAAATCCACTAATAATAAAATTAAGCACAGACAATATAACATTCAAATAGATCATGGCATTCATAATCAATGCAACTGATATAGAAAAAGAAGAAACATCAGGATATGCACCCGCCATCGCACGATGTGTTGAGATTCCTGATAACATCATTGGAATAGAAAAGCGCAATATATTTGGCCCAAATATAACAATAAGGGCAACTAACAACACGGTCGCCATAAATAAATGAATAAATGTATCAGAAAGATAGGCAATTAAAAGCTTAACTGTTCTAAATTTTCCCACAATATTATAGGGATTAATAGGAACATATCGCCCCCACCCAAATCCAAATACTATAAGGAAAAAGAATCCAAAAGGATCCATATGATGCAGGGGATTCAAACTGAGAAAACCCAACTGCTCTGGAGTATCATCACCCATAGCTCGAGCAACCCATGCCCTAAACACACCGGAAATCGTAACGACAAAAAAATAAGCAATCACAAGCGTAATAACCCCTATGATTGTTTCTGACATCTTTAAACTAAGCATATATGTTTCACCATCAGGTTAAAATGTTGTATGTTTTTCAATGAAAACTCTATAAAAATTATAAAATAATGTTTAATTCTAAAAGAAATCTTTCATTTTGTCAATCCGTTCATGGTATCGGATCGCACATAAAATCCCTTCTAAAAGGGTTTTGAACCATTTAGTTCTCCCTCATACCCTGTGTAATGAGTAACATCACAACAAAAAGTTGCTTTCTTTTTCCTTTGTTATTTACAATAAAAACGGTGAAACACCATTACATGTGGCCGCAAGAATTGAAAATCCAATATTTGCTAAACTATTAATTGAAAGTGGCGCAAAAATCAATGAACCGGATAATGCAGGCAATACCCCCCTGCATAGTGCAGCTGACGACTGGCACAACCTTGATACAATAAAATATCTTGTACTCAAAGGCGCAGATCTTAATACAAAAAATCATAACGGTAAAACGCCTCGAGATTTAGCAAGAACAGAAGGAAGAAATTTCTTTGCACGCTATAAGGCTAATCCTGAAAAGGTTAAAAAAGAGACAGAAGCACACTTAAAAAAAGTGTTTAAAAAGAGTTACAAATAAAACAACTTAGACAAGCCACTAATTTTTGTGCCATCACTAAACTTAATCTCAAGATCTTGTTCATCTTCTGATTTGCCAAGGCCATCTCGCAGATCAGAAACTCGATCTTGTTCATCATTATATTTATCCTCTTCTGGAACAACAACAGCTGCAGTAATACAATCTTTTTCTGGTCTATATTCTTTTATAACATTGAACTCTTTGTCATATATTCTAACCATCCCAACATTGAACTCTTTGTCATATATTCTAACCATCCCAGCGCAAGTTATAATAGTCTCACCATCTAAGTTAAGAACTAAAAAGTTCTTCTCCAAAGTTTCAATAATATATTCTTTTTTTGTATTTTTTTTCTCATTCCTTATATGCCAAAATACGATTTTATGTACAAATCTATTTTTATCAAAAGAAGTATAACAAAATACAATATAATCACCACAGGGAGTAAAATTTAAACTTTTAAGAGGAACCGGAAATAAAGCAACCCGGTCGCGATATCGCATTGTATAAAGACATTCCAAAGTTGAGGTTGAAAACACCTTAATACTTGCGGGGCCCCCTAGCGCAAGCAGGTCACCTTTTGGACTGTATTTTACATAATGAAAACCCTGCTTTCTATTCAGAACATCACACGGAATACCTACCATAACATCTGTTTCGGGTCCTTTCTCTATCTCAGTAAAACAATCAAACATACTAAAGAAAGATCGTGCTTTTCTTTTTTTTTCTTTAAACTTTCGATATTTGAGATAATCTTGTAATGACATTAGTGAAACTGATTCAGCCCCAATAACCTTTGCTAGTAGGCCATGAGAACTAATATCTAGTCCTTGGAAACCAGCAGGAAATCGGATGGGAAGCAAATCCCATTCGCTTCTCATCCGATAACCCCTTCCAGTTTCAAGTGACCAAAACTTCACATAATCGTGTGAAAGAGCTATAACCAAACCTAAATCCAGATCTATTGCTAACGAAACAACTGTTAACGGAGACGCATCAACATCAACTAAAGAAAAATTCATAATACGCTTATACCAGCTAGACGCGTCAAAGCAATGCGTACATTCAAATCTCTTTGTTGACCATACCTTAATCTCACCATCGGCGGCACCCGTAACAATCTTACTTCCATCTTTACTAACAGCAAAAGACGTTACTACCCTTTTATGTGCCTCAAATTCTTTAATAACCTCTAATGTCTTTGCACATAATACCTGTATAAAACCAGCTATAGATCTATTGCTGGCAAACTTTTCCACACCTATAACTATATATTTAGGATCTTTTGCCTGAGAACATGAACACAAAACTAATAAACTCAAAAAAGAATATTTTAAAAAAACTTTTATATTTTTGAACATTGACAACCCCTAAACAAATTTTTTATAAATAAAACAACTTAGACAAGCCTTTTGTTGTTTTATTATCAATAAATTTAATCTCAAAATCTTTTTCATTTCCTTGCTTGCCAAGACCATCACACAGATCAACAATTCGTTCAAATTCATCTGGGTCCTTTTTGTCCTTTTTTTCTTCTAGAAGAAAAATTTTCAAAAAAAACTTATCTAGAAGAGTCTTTTCTTTGAGCCTGAATGCGGTATGAAGCAATCTCTTGGGCTCTAATATACATTTTATGCGACATCTTCTATGCCATAATAAGAAATTAAAAAAATCTGTACCCACGTCAACTTTTTCAAAACAAGAAGCATTATATATCGACCAAACATAGGTTTGACTACTATATTTCAAAGAAAGAACAATCTGAGAACTTTTATAATCAAAAGCAATGTAATCAATCGGATCTTTAAACTCAAACCTTTTTCTACAGTCCCATCCATCCTCTTTAGAAAAAACAATTATCTTTTTACCATCCACAACAACGAGAAAGTGTCCATCTAGACTCATTTTTAATTTAGAAATACTATCAAAAATCATACTTTCACATGAGACATGTTTTATAATTTTTCCATCTATTAGCTGACGAATATCTACTTTTCCATGTTCATCAGCGATTGCTACAACTGGATCAGTGCAACTAAAATCTAGACTACACACAGCACCTTTATATCCTCCCCACACTTGATATACTCCGGTACACACATCCCATATATACACCTTATCTCTTCCACCTGATACTATTAATGTACCTTCTGAGTTCACTGCAAGAGATGAAATATACTCATTTTGTATAAATGTTTTGATAGGTTTCCATGTTTTTGTAGACAATACCTTAATTTTTTTCTCACTAGCTGTAACCACTACGGATCCATCGCTACTGGCAATCATATATTGAATTCTATTATAATCAGCCCGAATTTTCTTTATCACCCTTAATGTATCTGGTTTTCGAACTTGTACCACACCTTTCTTTGAATTGGCTACGGTAAGTACATATTTCAACCCTTGACCTTGTAATATTGAGCACAAAAAAAAGATACTAATAATGATGCTACTTTTACTAATATTGCAAATACTTACATACATTTGAAAACCTCCATCTGATCACTTTCTTTTATTAAAACAAATAGAATAACTTCGACAAACCGCTGATTATTGTTCCATTACCAAACTTGATCTCAAAATCTTTTTCATATTCATCTTTACCAAGGCCTTTTCGCAAATCAAGAACTCGTTCTGACTCATCAGGATCTTTTGCATCCCTTTTACTTCTGGAACAAAAGACACAAGAAAACATCCTTTTACAATCTAGATAATCCATTTTTTACTTTTATTTATAACTGTAATTATACATAAATACCCTCAAAAAATCAAGCTTGGCGGAAGATTTGCCAATATGCTTCTCTTGCAGTAGACTAGCTTCCATAAAAACAGACCAAATCTGAGTCAAAAAGGAGAATAATGAAAAAAAAGAAAAAAAGAAGCCAAAAAGAAGGAAAAAAGGGACCTGTACCCTCTATCGGCACTATAAAACACCCAGATACTTCAATTGCAAAATGGCACTATTTCATCCCCCCTATCCTACTTTCAATCATTACGGCATTGTTTTATGCCCCTTCTATGAAATTTGCCTTTCAATTTGATGATATTCCAAATATAACAAAGCATTTTAATATCAGGCATAATACCCTAGGAAAGCTCTTTTTTAGTGGGACACGATGGATCAGCTACTGGCTTAACTCAATCCATTATTCCATTGGGAGGTTCGATCCTTTTTCTTACCGTATAGGCAATTTACTTATTCATATAACCACTGGCACAGTCATCTTTTTCATCATTCTCATCGGGTTAAGCCATCTTAAGAAAAAAAGTTTTTTTACAGAAAATGCCTTTTCAATAGCGTTTCTTACGGCTATAGCCTTTTTGTTACACCCGGTACAAACCCAAACAGTATCATATGTAATTCAAGGACAATTGGAAGGACTCGCTGCTCTCGCCATATTTAGCATGGTATTACTCTTTTTAAAGATTTCCTACGCAAAAACCAATATAGGAAAATATATTGCAACTACACTCCTTTTTATTGTTGCAGCATTCTCATGCGGAACCAAAGAAATAGCAATCATATCTCCGGCTCTTTTGCTCCTGGCTGATTGGTTTTTAGTAGCACAAGGGGAATGGAGTTCTCTCAAGAAAAGATTTTACATCCATATTCCGCTTGCATTATTAATTTTTACTATTTACCTCATTTTCTTAAAACCAACCTTTTTTACAGAAATATTGGGGCTACAACGAATTGCAAAAAATAACATCGGGAACATTATCACTCAAAATCCTATAGACAAAATAACTCCCTGGGTCTTTTTTAGATCTCAATTTAAGGTTATTCTTCATTACCTTTGGATATTTGTTTGGCCCCTCAATATCAGTGTTGAATATGATTGGGTCCTTTCAAAAAGTTTCTTTTCTGCTGATTGCATATTACCCTTTTTATTCTTACTTTCCATTGCTATCGGGATACTAAACATTCTCAAAAAAAATAAGGCAAGCCTCGTCGCATTTGGCGCCTTATGGTTTTTTGCTGCAATAGCACCAAGATCAAGCATTATTCCTTCACCAGAATTATTAGTTGATTATAAGACGTACACCGCATCATTTGGCTGGCTCTTTTTACTTGCAACCGGCCTTGTCTTTATATTCCACTATGCACGGAAAAAGATAACCGCTTTGTCATCTCTCAGTTCAAGCCCCATTAATTATACGATTACCTGCTCTTTATTACTGGCAATGTTACTTGGACTTTTGACTATAGAACGAAATACCATATGGAGATCTGGTACTGAATTTTGGGGAAATATGATACAAAATGCACCAGGAAAAGCTCGAGCATATAATAATTATGGGGTAGAACTTTCCCAAAATCTTCGCGACTATAAAGGTTCTATTCCTTACTTTAAAAAAGCAATAAAAATGGATACACAATATTCTGATCCGTGGAACAATCTTGCCGTTGCCTATGCAAATACCAATAAACTAGACAGTGCAATAAACGCCTTAAAACAAAGTCTTAAAATATGCAAGTACTATCCAGAAGGATACAACAACCTTGCATCATTCTATTTACAAAAAAATAATTTTGCAGAAGCTGACCGCCTCTTGAGAATAGCTATTCGCCTCAGACCACATTATGGAAAAGCCCATTTTAATTTAGGACGTGTTTATTTTGCAAAAAAAGAATATGAAAAAGCACGTAAGCTCTTTAAAAAATCCTGTACTGAGTGTGATTTTGATAATGTCCCCTATGGATTTGCAACCTATGGTAAAACCTGCATTATTCTCAAAAAGTTTGATGAGGCTGTTTTTGCGTTTCAAAAAACATTAGCTTTTGCTCCTAATTATCCCAACGCTAAATTCAATTTGGCAAATGCATACTACATGCAAAAAAAATATGATAAAGCAATCGAGTTGTATGAAGCTGAGTTGGCAAGCAATCCGAACACACTCAATGTCTGGTATAACCTTGGAGAAACATATTGCATAACAAAGCAATACAACAAGGCAATGGCCTGCCTCAAAAAATCTGAACCTCTCAAAAACAAATTGATTCTCTGGCGTATGAGAATGGCAAAATGCTTAGAACAATTAGGTAAACCGCAAGAGGCGAAACCACATCTGCAAGAACTCATTTCACTAAAAAACACAGGAAAAAATCCTAAAATAGCTGAGGTACAAAATCAAGCAAAAACAGTGATGACGCAATTACAAAATAAATATGTTATGGCGTAAATAAAATAAAAATAGCCTCTACTTTTTTTCCTTAGAAGAGGCTATTGCTTTTTAAAACCTATTGTCTCATATGATCTTTAAAATATTGCACGATCCCTTGTAAATCTTCTGCCTGAGGAATTGAAAGCATAAGTAAAATCCTTGCCTTAGGACTACTCAAATCATCGGCCAAAATAGCTCCTGCTTTTTGTAACGCTTGTCCACCACCCTTATCTCCATAGATGGGATAAACAGCACCATAGTATACGCGGGATGTTATGGCTACTGGAATACCTTTACCCAAAGCCTCTTTAATGACTGTAAATACATTTGCATTTACATTTCCTGCACCAACCGCTTCAACCACAATACCCTTTGCTCCTTTTTCAATCGCATACCGAATAAATCTACCATCATCACCTGCAAACGTTTTAAGTAGAGCAACATCTGGTAGTTTTTCAGGAAGCGGAATTATCTTTCTTTCAAAACGGTTATAAAACGGCCGCACTTTCCCCATTGAGATGTATCCGAGATATCCTTTTTGCCCAGAAGTAAATGTTTGTACGTTTGTCGTTTGCGTTTTTCTTACCTCTCTTGCAGCATTTATATATTGATTAAGAGTAACGGTAACACCAAAATTTTGCGCTTCTTCTGACAACACTTGTAGTACCGCATTGTATATATTTGCAGGCCCATCAGGTGAAAGATCTGAAGCATCTCTCATAGCACCTACAAAAGTTACCGGCTTTTTTGTTTGTAATGTTACATCCAAAAAATAGGCACCTATAGCCATGGTATCAGTACCATGCGTTACAACTGCACCAGCTATATTTGGATCTTCTAATATTTCATCGACCTTTTTGCTCAATTTATACCAAATCTCAGGCGTCATATGTGAACTATCTATATTGGAAAAAGGCACTACTTTTATTTTTGCCATTTTTCCTAAACCCGGTACCGCTTGGATTAGATCAGCGCCAGAAACAGCAGGAACCGCACCTCCAGTCTTTGGGTCTTTTTTTTCTGCAATCGTTCCACCGGTCGTTACAATGGCAACAAGCGGCAACTTTTTTTTCTTAACCCTATGTCGTATGATATGATTACGTGTTCGCGTAGGCAATAAAACAGGCCCAGGGGCAAAAGGAAAAGAAGGTGCTTTAACAATAGGAACAGCTGGAGCTTTTGACCCTTTTAACGAACCATATGAATAGGATACAAATAAACAGACTGCTATCCCCCCAAAAACCAATGCCTTTTTTATATTCATAGATCTCCTTTTTATGAATAAAAAGTATAACAACTTCTTTTAGATATAAAACGCCTCAGTAATAAATAGCAACAGAAGACAATTATTCCTACTTTTTTTGCATAAAAACATACGGGTTAAGAACCGTAATCCTTAATCCGTATGTTTTTTGTATACAATATAACTTTATAATTATTATTTACAGCATAAATAATTTATATGCTGTAACTTTAACACCGTTAGCCCCATCTCATTACTATATATATGTCCAAAATAGCAGGCTAAGAATAGTTCTTAACCTGCTACATCTCTTCTTAAATTAAACCAGGCAATACCCGTTGAATTACATCACTTGCTTTACTCACAAAAATAACATTGATTCCTTTTGTTATTTTCTTCTCCTCAACAAGATCCTTTCTATTTTTCTCTGGAAAAATAACATTGGGGATGTTGTGTCGCTTTGCTGCAAGTAGTTTTTGTTTTACACCACCGATAGGCATAACATCACCAGACAAATTTATTTCACCCGTCATTGCATATTTTGCACTTGCTTCTCTTTTAGTAAAAGCAGATGTTATTGCGGTTATCAATGTAATACCGGCAGAAGGTCCATCTTTTTTAATACCACCTTCTGGCAAGTGAATATGTAAATCATATTTATTGAACATCTGACTATCTATACCAAATTTCTTGGCATGGGCTCGAACATAGCTTAATGCTGCTTGCGCAGATTCTTTAATAACATCCCCAAGGCTTCCAGTAAGTACAAGTTTTCCTGAACCTGCAAAAATAAGGGCCTCTACCTTTGTAACAGAACCACCAACCGTTGATGCGGCCAACCCATTAACCATACCAACCTTATCTTGCTTTACAGCATCACCTTCAGTAAATATTCTTGGTCCTAAATATGTTTCTATGTTTTTCTTGGTAAAGGTAATCGTTTTTTTCTTTTCAGCTAATGCCCGTGCTTGCTTAGCACATAATTTTCTGATAACGCGATCCAGCTCTCGGACACCAGCTTCTAAGGTGTAACTTTTTATAACGTCCAAAAGAATCACATCACTGAGCTTTATTTTATGTTTTTCAAGCCCTGTATCTTTTATTGCATTTTTCACTAAGTGATTTTTTGCTATATTTAATTTTTCATCTGAAGTATAACCGGCCAAATCTATGATTTCCATTCTGTCTCGCAATGGACCAGAAATTGCACCCAAATTATTTGCTGTTGCTATAAACATAGCCTTGGAAAGATCAAACGGCATAGCAAGATATTTATCCTGAAAATCCTTATTTTGATTTGGATCTAATACTTCCAACATCGCCGCAGATGTGTTTCCACGCCCACCAGCACCAAGCTTATCTATCTCATCAAGCAAGATAACAGGGTTAGTGACCCCAATACGTCGCATAGATTGAATGAATCGCCCCGGCATCGCACCCACGTATGTTCTTCTGTGTCCTCGTATCTCTGACTCATCATGCACGCCACCTAATGCAACTTTGACATACTTTCTGCCTAAGCATTTTGCTATAGATTTTGCAATAGATGTTTTACCAACACCAGGAGGACCAACAAAACATAAGATTGGAGCTTTATTGTCTTTCTTTAATTTTCTTACCGCAATGATATCCAAAATTCTTTCTTTTACTTTTTTAAGACCATAATGCTCCTCATCAAGAACTTTTTTTGCATATGCTATATCAAGCTTTTCTTCTGTATCTTTATTCCACGGAAGTGAAAATACTAATTCAAGGTAGTCTCTTATAATTTCTTTATCAGCACTAAGCTGTCCGCCACCTTGCAACTTATCAATATCTCGTTTGAGATCTTTTTTTACATCTTCAGAAACGGGAAGTTCTTTTAATTTTTTCAGATACTTATCTCGGTCGCTAACTTCTTTTATATTTCCCTTTTTCATAAGTAACGCAATAATTTCTTTTTTATTTTTCTTACTTGCAACATTATAAGGGTTATCACCAATTCTATTTTTAATATTGGCATCAGCCCCTTTTGCCAAAAGAAGCTCTATCATTTCAAGTGCATCATTTCTTGAGCCTTCTGCAAGTCTATGTAGAAGTGTTTCTCCAAATGAATCTTGCATATTTGCATCTGCACCTTTTTCAAGTAAGAAGTCAAATATTTCCCTATTTGATTCAGTGAATGCTACCATTAATGGAGTTTCACCTATATGCGTTTTACTGTTAATATCCGCTCCCGCCTGCAAGAGTAACTCTATAATTTCCAGGGCATCTTTTCTTGGCTTTTTAGCTATCTTATGCAAAAGAGTTTCTTCACTATATTTATCTTTATCTTTTACACCAACGCCTCTTTGAATCAACAACGTTAACATTGGCATGTTAGCATTATCATAGGCGATACTGGAGGGTGAATGTCCCATCTCATTTGTAACATTAGCATTGGCACCCTTGCCTAAGACCAATTCCATCATTTCTAATGCATCTTTATCGGTACTTTCAACAAGCTTATGGGAAATAGTATTTCCCCATTTATCTTTCTTATTTAAATCTGCACCTTTTTCAATTAATAAAGTAAATAGCTCTTTTTTGTCATTATCATACGCGACATTAAGAGGAGTATCTCCCGCATCATTTGTACTGTTTATATCAGCACCTTTATTCAGAAGAAAGATAATCATTTCTTTTGCGTCTGCCTTTGAACTTTCAACCAACTTGTGCAGCAGGGCATTTCCCCACTTATCCTTTTTATTAAGATCTGCACCTTTTTCAATCAACAACACAAGTATTTCTTTTTTAGAACAATCATATGCAATACAAAGCGGCGTATCGCCCGTTTTATTTGTACTATTTATATCAGCACCTTTAGCCAAGAGAAATGTAATCATCTCTTTTGCATCGCTGCGCGCACCTTTGCAAAATTCATGCAAAAGAGTGTTGCCAAAAAATTTATCCTTTATATTAACATCAGCACCTTTATCCACAAGCAATTTGATCAGGGCTTTATTGCCTTTCTCATATGCTACGTATAATGGTGTATTTTCTACATTATTTTTTATGTCCACTTGAGCCCCTTTACTTAATAAAAAAACAACAACCTTTTCTTCCCCCTGTTCTACTGCCTTATGCAGTAATGTATCTCCATAAGTGTCTTTTACATTTATGTCTGCCTTTTTCTCTGCCAATCTCGCTTTTAGTGCCTTTAAATCACATGCCTTTACTGCAGAAAACATCTGACTAGCAACACTTTTTGGGTATGTTGTATGAAAATATGATGCAAGAAGTAGCAAACTTGATAACCAAATTAACTTTTTCAGCATAATAACCCCTATTTTTTATGTTATTTCTCGTAAATTTTATTGTTTCAAAGTGAAAACACCTTACTATAAGGCTTAAGTAAATAATAACAAATAGAAAAGAAAAGTCAACAGGTTTTCAAGAAAAAATGCAAGAAAAATGGTTCAATAGCGCCTTCAATCGGCATGATTGCAGAAAAACAGCATTTTTAGCAATGTAAGCAAAAAAACTCATTTTTTGATAATTAAGGCACTTTTACACTCAAAAATGGTAAAAAAAAGAGTCTAAATTTTTTGAATTTGTCAATCTCAATTAACGTTATGAGAGTTTTTAAAAACTCCTGCTACCTAAGTTGTGACCTTTAAAGCTTTGGTTATGATCTTTGAAATTTGTAAAAAAGTGGCTCCCGTAGGATAATCTCCAGAAAGATTTAATAAACAAAAAACTGGAGAAGCTATGGAAGCCAA